>Ga0326728_10000328_pt1 | contig 192493 bp, 172 predicted proteins | sample MB3enrmetagenome_FD_207602 | JGI IMG/M metagenome (GOLD analysis project Ga0326728, IMG submission 207602) | Lab enriched peat soil microbial communities from McLean, Ithaca, NY, United States - MB31MN | ecosystem: Environmental > Terrestrial > Soil > Wetlands > Peat | place: USA: New York... | reverse complement strand
TCGCCAGGCCCTTCTCCGCGCAGAAACGCGTGATGGTCGCCGTCAAGGTCGTCTTGCCGTGGTCAACGTGTCCGATCGTGCCCACGTTCACGTGCGGCTTCTTGCGTTCGAATTTTTCCTTGGCCATGGAGGCTCTCCTGTTTCGCCGGTGTGGCCGGCGCCCGTATTGCGCTTCCGCCTTCTTGAAACCGGCCCTTGCCTGCCGGGCCTTCGGGGCCGCCACCGGAGCTGTCTTGAAAGCTCCCCGCGGCGGCGCCGGCCCCTAAATGGAGCCCAGAATCGGGATTGAACCGACGACCTCGCCCTTACCAAGGGCGTGCTCTACCAACTGAGCTATCTGGGCAAAGTTCCGTTTGGCCGGCATGTTCCGGGCCCCGGGCCGCGGCGGAGCGTCGTTCCCGTTTCCGCGGCCCGGATTCCCGGGAAATTCTTTGGTGAGGGAAGGATTCGAACCTTCGAAGGCCGGAGCCGTCTGATTTACAGTCAGATGCGTTTAGCCGCTTCGCTACCTCACCGTACCTTGCGCTTGCTCCGCCCAAGGCCTCGCAGGGGGCCCAGAGCTTCGAGCCCACCCGGTGTCCCCTGGGGCGGGCCCCTTTCAAATTGGAGCGGGGGACGGGAATCGGACCCGCGTATCCAGCTTGGAAGGCTGGCATTCTACCATTGAATTACCCCCGCACCGGAGGTACCGGCCACTAAAGGCGCGGACCACCGTCCTGGTTCCCGCAGAAAACCCGGGACCCGGAGCGGACGAGGAGTATAGGAAAAAGCGCGCCGTTTCGCCACAAAAAAATACAGGCAACACCGCTTTCCCGGCTCCCGTCCAAAGATAAGCCACTTGCCGGACTCGAACCGGCGACCGCCCGATTACAAATCGGGTGCTCTACCAACTGAGCTAAAGTGGCGTGGACGCTCCAGGGCTACCCGTTATAGCCATTTCTGCGTTTTCCACAAGCCTTTTTTGCGTCCAGAGGCCCATTTTCGGAATTCCCGGGCCCCACGCCGCCCGGCCCCCATCCAACCCCGAGTTTCCGAACCGACGCCGCCGCCGCAACGGGCCGCTTTCAACCCCGCCCTTCCCTTTTCGAGAAACGGCTCGGGGGGACCCCGACGACCCGTTTGAAGGCCTGGCAAAAATAATTGGCCGAACTGAATCCGCACACATGGGCCACCTGATTCAAGCCGACGCCTTCGCGCAGCATGCGTTGGGCCTTTTCGAGCCGCCGTTCCAGGACAAACGCCGAAAACGCGCTCCCGGTCTGGAGGGAAAAGGCGCGGGAAAACGAGGTGGTCGAAAACCCGTAACGGCGGGCGGTCTCCGGCAAAGTCCAGGCCAATTGGGGCTCGGCGGCGACGGCGTCGCAAACGCTCCGGATACGCTCCTGCTGGTCGCCGAGCGCCGGACGTTCCAGGGTTTCCACGATGGCGCCAAAAGCCTCCCGGAAATGCGCCTCCAACTCCGCAAAGCCCACCGCCGATTCCAGGCTGTGGTCGATCCGGTCCTCCAACGCCGTCAAAGCCCCGGACCCCGCCCATTGGACCGTTTCCCGGGCGGACAAAAGCCCCTGAACCGCGGCAAAAAAATGACGGCGCACCGTCTCCGGGCGTCCCCGCGCCTGCCGCAGCACGTCCTGGATGAAAACGCCGAGCTGGGTTTGCGCCGCGGTACCGCCTTTTTCCATGACGGTGCGCACCAAAGCGAGGGTTTGCCGGCGTAGCGCCGCGGCGCCGGGTGTCTCCGGCGCCTGCGCCGTGACCTCCCCAAAAAACGCAACGGTTTGGGCGCGCGTCACCGCCGAATGCAAAGCGGCGACGGCCTCGTGATACGAATCCGCCAGGCGGGTGCCGTCGGAATCCGTCCGCCCGACGCCCAACCAGATGCGGCAACCCAATTCTTTCCCCACGATGTCGGCGAAGCGCTCCGCTTTTTTTCGGATCTCGGCGCGCCCATCCCCGGACTTTTGCGGATCCGGCGAAGTCAAAAGCAGGACGCCCTCGCTGCCGTGGGGAAACGCCAAAAGCTCCCCCAAGCCCGTTGCCGCGCTCCGGGCGGCCGTGAAAAAATCCGCGTTCGCCAAAAGATCTTTCCAATCCTCGCCCGTGCCCTCCCGGCGGGCCGCCAGGACCGTCGTCGGAAAGCGCTCGATGCCGAGTTCCTCCTTTTCCCAGGGCTGCAGCACTTTGGTGTCCCGCCCAAAGTGGTAGAACGTCCGTTGCATGACGTGCCATTCCAACCATCCCCGATGCCACAGCTTTGGGGCGATCACCTCGGATTGCAGACGGGCCATGCGTTGCGCCGCCTCCGTCCCATCCGTTTCCCCCGCCAAATATCCCCCAAAGAGTCCCAGCAGTTCCACGAAGGCTTCCAGCAAAGCCTTATCCAAGACCGGCGTGGTCGCCAGCGCCCGGGTATATTCCATGAACAGGCTGTCCCCTCTCCCGGGCGCGCGCCCCGTGATCCCCTTCCACAGGCGCAGGAGTTGCGCATCCCCGGGGACTTCCGCGAGGAACACCCCGCTCTGCAAAACCCCCAGACAAACCTTGTCTTTCATCACCGGGACGAACAGCCCATTCAATCCGTGCAGGGGCGCCCATTGCGGCTTGCCCTGGCGGGCCGCCGCCGCCACCATCCGATCGTTGTATTGGGCGCGCAGCTTCCATTGCCCGACGTTCTCGAAATCGCTGGGGAAGACCCGCCGGGAACGGGCCACCAAAGTGTGCCATTCCCTGGGGGAAGCCAGGTCGATCAAAAAGCAGGGCATATCCAGGTAAAAACCCAGGATATTTTGGAGCAAATGAAAAGGCCGCGCCCTGTCCAGGAGTTCACCGCTCGAATGCGCACCTTGGGTCAAAAACATAAGCTTCCTCTCAAGCGTCCCCGCAAAAAAAGTTGCCGCCTTTACACCCTAACATTTCGGCTCTTTGCTGTCCGACCCTGTCGGACATCGCCTTAAGCATTTTACCAAAAACATCCCCCTCCCGAAATAAAACGCCCGCCGGGGAAACGGCGGGCGTGTATTCCTGTGAACCTGGTTTGGAAAACTTCAATCCCCGAGTTCCGGGTCCTCGTAGCGCACGGCCCGCCGGGCGCGGCGCCGGGGCACCGTGGAACCGGGCTCCGCGGAAGTCGGCTGGCTCCAGCCGAAGACGAAGCGCAGCCAAACGCCGGACTCGTCAATATAGGCGTTGCTGTTGTTCCAATTCGTCAAAGAGCTGCTGGAAATATCCGCCAATTCGCCGGTGCGGTTGCTGGTGGTCAGAGAATCGCAACGCAGATAATCCCCGCCGAGTTCCAAGCCCATATTGATCCCGGAACTGTCCCAAACGTTCAACATCCGCAAGAACAGCCCGAAACCGACCGTATCGCCGTTGAAGTCCTGGGTCGAAGTGCCGGTGTCGTCGACGAGCGTTTCGCTGCCGGAGATATTGGCGTATTCCACCCTCAGGCCCAATTCCGTGGTCATATGGCGGCCGAACCACCAATTGCGGCCGTCCCAGCAGAAGACCGGGCCGAAGCCGAAGACCGGTGTGGCGTTGACCTGAAGCGAGTCGGTCACCCAGGAATCATTGCCGCTGAAATCGGAGCCCCATTCCGAAACCGAGGCCGAACGGTCCCCCACCATGTTCGCGGACAATTCCAGCGCCATGATCCCGGGAAAACGGTAGCCCAAGCTTAGACCTGCGTCCAGGGCTCCGGCCCCGTTGTCATCGTAGCTGTAAGAGTCGGTCTGGTAGAAATCGTTGAAATCCTGGTCGCTCAGCCCGCGCACACCGATCCCGCCCAGGACGTACAAGCCGTCCGCCTGGGCTCCGGCCGCGGCCAGACCGCACCCCGCCAACGCCAATCCAAAGGCCATGCTTTTCCATCGCCTCATCACGACGAACCTCCTTTGAAAACGTCTTTCGCCTTGCCGTCCCCGACCCCGAAAAGGGCCGGCCCATTCTTCATCGGTGTCCGGGGTTCAGCGCTTGCGCGCCGCCTCGAACAGGGCGATTCCGCCCGCCACCGAAACGTTCAAGCTGCCGACGCCCCCTACCATGGGGATGCGCAACAGCTTGTCACAATGCTTGCCAACGCCGTCCCGCAGGCCCTTGCCTTCGGCCCCGAGGACTAGGCAGACCTTGCCGTCGAGGCGTTCCTCGAACAGGCTGTCCTTGGCCTCGCCGTCGAGCCCGTAAATCCAGAAGCCCGCCTTCTTGGCCTGCTCCATGGCCCGGCTCAGGTTCACCACTTTGGCCACCGGCAGGCGCGACAAGGCGCCGGATGCGGCCTTTTCCGCGATGGGCGTCACCTGGACGCTGCGGTCCTGGGGGATCACCATCCCCAAGGCCCCGGCGGCCTCCGCGCTGCGGGCCAAGGCGCCGAAATTATGCGGGTCCTCGATCTGGTCGAGCATCAGCAGGATGGACTTCTCCGGGGCCCTCCGGAGCAGTTCTTCCAGCGAAGCGTATTCAAAATCGGGCAGTTCCAGGACCAAGCCCTGGTGGGGGCTGTTCTTGGCCAGGCGTTCAAACCAGGCCTTTTCCTTGACCTCGACTTTGATCTTCAAGGCGCGCGCGGCTTTCACCGCCGCTTCTTCTTCGCGCCCAAGTTTCACCACATGCAGGCGGATCGCCTTTTTGCCCTCATGGGCCAGGCTTCCTTCCACCGCATTGCGTCCAAAGACATAACGAGCCATGGGGCTCCAAGGTTTCCGCAGCCTATACGGCGGCGAGATAGGCTTTCAGTCTATCCTGAACCCGCTGCAAACCCAAGAGGTTCAGTAGTTTGGGTAATTCCGGTCCGTGCTCGCTGCCGGTCAGGGCCAGGCGCAGGGGCATGAAGAAGTCCTTGCCTTTGACCCCGCCGGTTTTTTGGGCTTCTTTGAGGGCGGCCTTGAAGCCCTCCTCATCGGCGGGCCATTGCGCCGACAGGCGATCCAAAGCCGCCTGGGCCGGGGCCTTGGGGTCGGGAAACGCGCGGGCCGCCGCCAAGACCGCGGGATCGGCTCCAGCGGGCGCCAACAAGGCCTCCAGGGGCGCCCTCAGGTCCTTCAGGACCACGGCGTTCCCCTTGAGGGTCTCCACCGCCAGTTCCAGCCACTCCGGTGAAGGGACCGCGAGCCCCTCCAAAAAGGGCGCGGCCAGGGCGGCCAGGCGCTTCGGTTCCTGGGCGCGCAGCCAATGGGCGTTGAGGAAATCCAGCTTGCCGTAGTCGAAAACGCTGGCCTTCTTGACCAGGCGCCCGGGCTCGAAGCGCTCGACCAGGTCCTGAAGCGAAAACACTTCGGCCCCCTCGCCTTCCCCGCCCAAGCCCAGCAAACCAAGGTAATTCAGCAGAGCCTCGGGCAGATAGCCTTTGGCGCGGAATTTGGAGATGCCCGTGTCCCCGTGGCGTTTGCTGAGCTTCTGGCCGTCGGGCCCCAGAATAAAGGAGACGTGGCTGTAGCGCGGCGCCTCCCAGCCCAAGGCCCGGTACAGCAACAATTGCCGGGGGGTGTTGGAGATGCCGTCCTCGCCCCGCAATACGTCCGTGATCCCCATGCGGTGGTCGTCGATCACGCAGGCCCAGTTGTACATCGGCGTTCCGTCGCCGCGCAGCAGGTTGAAGTCGCGGATCTCGGAGAGCTCGAAGCGGATGGGGCCCCGGACGCCGTCGTCCCAGCCCACTTCGCCGTCCAGGTCGTCGGTGGCGAAACGCAGGGCCGGTTTGCGCCCTTCCTTGAGCAGGCGTTCGCGGCCCGCCGCGTCCAAGTCGCGGTGCGGATGGCGGCGCTTGCGCTCCTGGGGCGCGTGCAACAGACGTTCCCGCTCCGCTTCCTGTTCCTCGGCCAGGTCGAAACACCAGTAGGCCCGTCCGCTGTCGAGCAGGGCCTGGGCCCCCTTTTGGTACAGTTCCAGGGCCTGGCTCTGGCGGTAAGGCGGATGCGGCCGACGCTCAAGCCCCTCGCCCTCGTCCGGCGTCAGGCCGAGCCATTCCAGGCTGCCCAGGATGGCGCGGATCGAATCCTCGTCGGAACGGTCCGCGTCGGAGTCCTCGATGCGAAAAACGTAGGTCCCGCCCGAATGCCGGGCGTAGAGGTAGTTGAACAGCGCCGTGCGGGCGTTGCCGACGTGCAGGTCGCCCGAAGGCGAAGGGGCGAAACGGACGCGCAAAGTCATGTTCCCTGTCTCCTCAATCTTCGAGCGCGGTCACCAGGACCGTCGCGTAAATGCCTTCGCCGCGGCCGACGGCGCTCAGCCCTTCCCCGCTGTGGGCGGTGACGGCCACGTCGCGCAGTTCCAGCCCCAGCAGGGCGGCCACCGAAGCGCGGATCGCCTCGGCCTTGGGGGCGATGGGCGGCCTGCGGCATTCCAGGCTGATGGAAACGTGCTGCAACCGCGTCCCCGGCCTGAGCCGGGCCAGGCTTTCGCGGACGTAGGCGCCGCTGTCGGTGACGCCAGCCGCGCACATGCGGTCGGTGACCGAACCCAGCACCACTTCGCCGTGGACGCCGCTGAGGGCGTTGACCAGGGCGTGCAGCGCCACGTCCGCGTCGCTGTTCCCGTCCAGCCCGGCGTGGCCCTCAAAGAGGACGCCCCCGATCCGCAGGGGTCTGTTCGAGCCTTCCGGCGCGAAGCGGTGGGAATCCTGCCCCAAGCCCGTCCGTACCCGCATCGTCTTCCTCCGTGAGCGGCCGCCCTCTTTCAGGACGCCGGGTCGAAAACCCGGGCGACCTGCCGAGCCAAGGGCAGATCCTCGGGCGTGGTGATCTTGAAATTCTCGTAATAGGCTTCCACCGACACCGAGGGGATTCCGGCGGCCTCGCACAGGCCGGACTCGTCGGTGTAATAGGCGCCCTTGGCTTTGGCGCGGGCGTGGGCCTCGCGCAGCAGATGGGCTTGGTAGGCCTGGGGGGTTTGGGCCGCCAACAGGCTTTCCCGCGGCAGGCCTTCGAGCAGCCCCTGTTCCACCCTTTTGATGGAATCCTTCACCTTGACGCAGGCGACGGCTCCGCCGGTATGGCGGGCGGCCCGCGCGCAGGCCCGGATGAGCGAGGCCTTCAAAAACGGCCGGGCCGCGTCGTGGACGAGCACGACTTCGTAATGGGGGTCGATCGCGGCGAGCCCCTGGGCCACGGAATCCTGGCGTTCGGCGCCTCCCGCCACGACCTTGGTGCGGGCGTCCTTGAAGCGCCGTTTGAGCGCCGCCGAGACCGTCCGGACGTCCTCGGCGTGCACCACCACGATCACCTGCCCGACCGAGGAATCGGCCAGAAAGGCGCGCACCGACCAGGCGTACAGCGGAAGCCCTCCCAGGGACAGCAGCCCTTTGCGCCCCTTGCCCAGGCGCTTGCCCGCCCCCGCCGCCAGCACCAGCGCCGCGGCCCAAACAGGGGCTTCAGTTCGGCCAGAGCTCACGGAAGGCCTCCTCCACATCCTGGACAAAAACCGCCGCAATCCCCAAGGCCCCCAGGCGGGCCATGGATTTGGCGTCTTCCCTCGCCAAAAGGGCGCGTTTGAACCCGAGGCGGGCCGCTTCGCGCAGGCGCAATTCCGCCTGGCGGGCCGGGCGCAGTTCGCCGCCGAGCCCGATTTCGCCGCAAAGCACCCAGCCGTCGGGGACGGCGCGCCCCTTGAGCGACGAGGCCACCGCCGCGGCCACCGCCAGATCGCTGGCCGCCTCCTCCAGGCGCAGGCCCCCGGCCACCGACACAAAAACGTCGTGGCTGTACAAGGCCAGGCCCACGCGCTTCTCCAGGACGGCGTAGAGCACGTTCAGGCGGTAAGGGTCGACGCCGTTGCTGGCGCGTTGGGGGGTTCCGTAATGGGAAGGGGTGACCAGGGATTGGACCTCGACCAACAGCGGCCGCGTCCCCTCCATCGCCACCAGCACCGCGCAGCCTTCGGCCGAGCGTCCGCTGCGGGCCAGCAGGTATTCGCTGGCGGACTCCACGGGCTTGAGGCCGGACTCGACCATTTCAAAAAGCCCGAGTTCCTGGGTGCCGCCGAAGCGGTTTTTGGAGGCCCTCAGCATCCGGAAGGCCTGGTGCCGTTCGCCTTCGAAGGTCAGGACCGTGTCCACCAGGTGCTCCAATACGCGCGGCCCCGCCAGCGCCCCGTCCTTGGTGACGTGTCCGACCAAAAAGACCACCATGCCGGAGGATTTGGCCAGGGCCATCAGGCGCACGGCCACCTCGCGAACCTGCGTCACCGAACCCGGCGCCGAAGGCAGATCCCCGGAGGCGAAAGTTTGCACGCTGTCGACGACCAACACCGTGGGTTTGGAGCTTTCGACCGCCTGGGCGAGGGCCTCCAGCGAGGTCTCGCACAGCAGATGGAAATCGCCCCGCACCCCGCCGAGCCGCCCGGCGCGCAGGGCGATCTGCCCCAGGCTTTCCTCGCCCGAGGCGTAGAGCACCTTTTCGCCGGCGGCGGCCAAATGGGCGCAGGCTTGCAGCAGCAGGGTGCTCTTGCCGATGCCCGGATCGCCCCCCAAAAGCACCAAGGCCCCGGCCACCAGGCCTCCGCCCAGCACCCGATCCAGTTCGCCGATCCCGGTGGAGCGCCGCGGCTTCGCCGAAAGGTCGATCTCCTCGAGGCGCACCAGGCGCGGGGCCGGGACCGCGCGCCCCGCCTTGGGGCCTCCGGCCTCGACCGCCTCTTCGACGAGGGTGTGCCAACGCCCGCAATCGGGACAGCGGCCCATCCATTTGGCCTGGGCGGCCCCGCATTCGCTGCAGACGAAACGAACCCCCAACTTGGCCACGTCCCTAGCCCCTCACTTCTTCCACAACAGCTTCCAGGGATGCCGCTTCAGGTCGGAAAGCAGGTCCCGCAGGTCGTCCCCGGTCTGGTCGTCGAAGACCAGCACGCCGACGGCGCCTTTCTTGTCCTCGATATGCGCGAGGATATGGTCCAGGCGGGCCAAGGATTCGTCCAGGGTGTCGAGGCTGCGCTGGATCTTGCGGGTGTTGTCGTCGTCCAGCAGGGTCCCCGCGTGCCGGACCGCCGGCGAAAGCGAATCGGAATCCCGCTTCAGTTCCCGCGCCAAGGCCTTGAGGTCGGTGACGGCGGAACGCACATCGCCGCGGTTTTCGTCGATCATCCCGTTCAGGTGGTCGGTCGCCTTGCCCAGTCCGTTCAAAAGGCCCTCGACCCCACCCGCGATCTTGGGGTTTTTGAGCAGGGGCTCCAGGTAATCGGCGAGGGCTTCGACCCGCTGGAGCGCCCGGTCGAGACTGCCGGGATCGGCGCCTTCGACCACGGCCCCCGGCTGGAGGGCGTCAGGCGAAGTCCCCCCCGCCCCGACCTGGACGTATTTTTCGCCCAGGATGCCGACGGTATGGATGGTGATCTCGGCGTCGCTGGGGATGCGGACGTCCTTGCGGATGTTCAAGTCGACCGCGACCCTGCCGTCGCGGATGGACAAGGCGTCCACCTCTCCGATCTTGACGCCCCCGCCATAGAGGACCGGCGCGGACGGCTTGAGGGAGTCGACGTAGTTGAACATCGCCGTCACCCGGTAACCGGGGCGGGCGAAATGGATGTCGCCCAAATAGACGATCAGGGCGGCGGCGCAGACCAGGCCGGCCAGACCGGTCAACCCGACGCGCGCGGAGCGGCTCAAGGACATGCCGGCCTCACAAGAATTGGATCGGGCCGTCGGCCCGACCATGGATGAACTGCTGGACCACCGGATCGTCCATCCGGCGGAATTCTTCGCGCGGGCCCTCGGCGCGCATGCGCCCCTGGTACAAAAGGCTCAGGCGGTCGCCCACCTTGAAGGCCAACGCCATGTCGTGGGTGACGACGATCGACGTGTTCTTCAGCCGGGCTTGCAGCGAAAGGATCAGGTCGGCGACCGCGTCGGAGCTGATCGGATCCAGGCCGGTGGTGGGCTCGTCGTAGAGCACATAGGCCGGGTCCATGGCGATCGCCCGGGCCAGGCCCACGCGTTTGCGCATGCCGCCGGATAGCTCGGCGGGTTTTTTGTCCTGGACGTCCTTGAGCCCCACCCAGTTCAGGCGCTCCTCGGCGATGTCGCGGAGCTCCGCATGGCTCTTGCGGGTGAAGCGGCGCAGGGCGAAGGTGACGTTCTCCCCGACCGTCAGGCTGTCGAAGAGCGCCGCCCCCTGGAACAGATAGGCGAAGCGCAGGGCCGCGCTTTCGCTCTCCTCCGGCCCCAGTTCGGCCCGCGTGCGGCCCTCGATGCGGACCCGTCCCTCGTCGGCGTCCAGCAAGCCGGCGATGACCTTCAGGAGCACGCTCTTGCCGCCCCCGGATTGGCCCAGGATGACCTGGGTCTGCCCGGAGCGCACGTCCAGGTCGACGCCCTTGAGGACCTGCAGGCGCCCGAAGGTCTTGTGGATCCCGCGGACTTCGATCATGGCAGCAGGGCAAAGAAAGCGGTGAGGAAATAGTCGCTGACCAGGATCAGGATGCTCGCCCACACCACGGCCCGCGTGGTGGACTGCCCCACGCCTTCGGCCCCGCCGGTGGTCTTGAAGCCCTGGTAACAGGCCACCACCGCGATGATGCCGCCGAAGACCACGGATTTCGCCAGGCCCGTGGCGACGTCCCCGGCCCCGACCATCGCGGGGATATCGCCCCAATACACGTTGGACGGCAGGCCCAAGGCCAGCGAAGACACCGCCCACCCGCCCGCCAGGCCCACCACGTCCGCCAAGGCCGCCAAGGCCGGCATCATCAGCAGGCAGGCCAGAAGGCGCGGGACCCCCAGATAGCGCACCGGCGGCGTGGCCAGGGTCTTCAGCGCGTCGATCTGTTCGGTGACCGCCATGGTCCCGATCTCCGCGGCGATGGCGCTGCCGATCCGTCCGGTGACGATCAATCCGGTGAGGACCGGACCTAGCTCCCGTAAAAACGGAAGGGCCACGGTCCGGCCCATGAATTGCGTGATGCCGTTGAGCTTCAGTTCCAAGGTCAAGCCGGCCTGGAGGGCCAGCACCATCCCGGTGAACAGCGCCGTCGTCAGGACGACGGGGACGCTCAAGGCTCCGATCTGCTCAAACTGGGCCAGCAAAGGCCGCGCGTCCAGGCGCAAGGACCGGCGGGGCGACGCCAAGAATCGCCCGGTCTCGCGCGCCAGCTCCCCCGCGAAATCGAACAGATGGCCGGATTCCTCCAGGACCTCGGTGGCCCAACGGGCGAAAGCGGCCGTCATCCGTCCACCCAACGCCGCGGCAGGCGCCCGCTGAGGCCGCACAAAATCTCGTAGGCGCAGGTGCCCGTCAGGCGCGCCCAGCCCAACGCCGAGCAGGGGCCTTCCAAATCCTCCAGCAGGCCCACCCGATCGCCCGGGACGCACGCCCCAACCTTGCTGACGTCGGCCATGAACAAGTCCATGCAAATCCGGCCCACGATGGGGCACAGGACGCCGCGAATCCGCACAAAACCCCGGTTGCTCAGGGCGCGCGGCATGCCGTCGGCGTAGCCGGCGCAGACCGTCGCCAAGCGCATGGCCTTGGGGGCCCGATAGGTGTGTCCGTAACTGACGCCCGCGCCTTTGGGCAGCTGGACCACTCTTAGGACCGATGCGTAGGCCTTCAGGACCGGTTTCTGGAGCTTCGCCTGGGGCGCCACCGCCGGCTCCAGGGCGCCGTAGAGGAAGATGCCGCTGCGGACAAAATCCCGGCGGGCCTGCGGATAACGCAGGGCCGCGGCGGAGGCCGCCGCATGCAGGGGCAGGCCTTCCGGCCACGGCAGATCCCCAAAAGCCTTCAATTGGGCGGCGCTGGCCTTGTCCGGACGCTCGTCGGCGCAGGCGAGATGGGTGAACGCCGAAGCGAGGCGCAGGCCTTTCCAACGCCGGGCGTGGAAATCGCCCAACACGCCGGGGACCTCCTCCGGGAAAAAGCCCAGGCGCGCCATGCCGGTGTCGACCTTCAGGTGCACGTCCAAGCGCTCCCCGGACTTGAGTCCGGCCGAGGCCTCGTCCAGGTAGGCGCGGTTCCAGACCGTCAAACCCACCCGGTAGCGGGAGGCTTCGCGGGCGTGGCGGGCGTCCACGGCCCCCAAAAGGAGGAGGGACCCGCCGACCTTGGCCTCGCGCAGGGCCACGCCTTCGTCCAGGGTCGCCACGCCGAAAGAGCGCACCCCGCCGGCCCTCAAGGCCCGGGCGGCCTCCACCGTGCCGTGCCCGTAGGCCCCAGCCTTGAGCACCCCCATGACGCGCCCCGGTCCGCCGACGACGTCGGCCAAAAGCCCCAAATTGTGGCGAAGGCGGCTACGGGAACAGTCGACCCACGCGGGACGGCTGGGGGAAGGGGTCATCATGACGGCATGCCGGGGGCGCCCCGGTCCTCGAAGCGGGTGTATTGCCCCAGGAACACGAGGGAGACTTCGCCGGTGGGTCCGCTGCGCTGTTTGGCGATGATGACGTCGGCGGTGTTGTCGGGTTCGCCGGCGCCGGCCTCGTCCGAGGGCTGAAGGATTTTACGGTGGATGAGCATGACGACGTCGGCGTCCTGTTCAATGGACCCCGATTCGCGCAGGTCGCTGAGGCGCGGTTTGCTGTCGGTCTTGGCGCCCTGACGGTTCTCGACGCCGCGGTTGAGCTGACTGGCGACGAGGATGGGGATGTTCATTTCCTTGGCCAGGGACTTGAGCGCCCCGGAAATCATGGTGACTTCGCGGACGCGGTCGGGCTTTTCCATGCCTTCGACGTGCATCAACTGAAGGTAGTCCACCATCACCAGGCCGACGCCCTCCTCCTTGACCATGCGGCGCACCGAAGAGCGCAACGATTGGACGTCCAGGCGGGAGGTGTCGTTGATGTAGAGCGGCGCCTTGGTGAGGTTGGTCGCGGCGTTGACCAGGCGCCCCATTTCATGGTTCTCCAGGCGACCCCGGCGCAGTTTCCCGGAGTCGACGCTGCCGGTGGAACACAACAATCGGAACAGCAGTTCCTGTTTGGTCATCTCAAGGGAATAGATGACCACCGGTTTGCCGAGGTTCAAGGCGACGTGGCTGGCGATGTTCAGCGCGAAGGCCGTCTTGCCCGAGCCGGGGCGGCCGGCGGCGACGATCAGCTGGCCCGGATGCATGCCGGCGGTCAGTTCGTCGATGTCCCGGAACCCGGTCTCCAAGCCGGTGACCACGCCGCCTTTTTTCCGATATTTTTCGATGGTTTCGATGGCGCCCATCATCAGCTTTTCGATGCGCTCCGCCGCCTGGATGCCCTCCTCACGGCCGACGTCGAGCACCTGGTTTTCGGCGGAGTCCACCACTTGGGCCGCGTTTTCGGTGTTGGTATAGCAGTCCTGGGAAATCTGGGCGCAGACCGAGATCAGACGGCGCAGCTTCGACTTTTCCTTCACCAGGCGGGCGTAGGCTTCGATGTTGGCCGCCGAGGCGACCTTGTCGGTCAGCCCGGCCAATGCGGCGACGCCGCCGCCCATCTCCAACAGCCCACGCGAGGCGAGCCAATCCTGGACCGTGACCAGATCGACCGGCAAGCTGCGGTCGTGCAATTCCTTGACGGACTCGAAGACGCGCTGGTGGAATCCGCGGAAAAAGTCCTCGCGCCGCAGCAGCAGTAGGGCCGTGTCGACCGCGGCGGGCACGAGCAGGCAGGCCCCGAGGACGGCCGCTTCGGCATCGTCGCTGTGGGGAGGTTGGCGGTCCGGGTTCGGATTCTCGGGCATTGTGGGGAAGGCTCTTCTCGGACAAAGGGAGGACTCATGCCGGCCGCGCACTCGCGTCCGGCGGGCCGGGACTGCTCGCTGCCCAGTTCGCCGCAAGGAACTGCGGCATTCTTGCACTTGGCAGGGCCGCTCGCTTACGCCCCGGCCTTAATATGCCGGCCGCAAACTCGCGTCCGGCGGGCCGGGGCTGCTCGCTGCCCAGTTCGCCGCAAGGAACTGCGGCATTCTTGCACTTGGCAGGGCCGCTCGCTTACGCCCCGGCCTTAATATGCCGGCCGTAAACTCGCGTCCGGCGGGCCGGGGCTGCTCGCTGCCCAGTTCGCCGCAAGGAACTGCGGCGAACTAGAAAAAAAATGAGCGTCGGGCCTTGGCCCGACGCTCGAAGTGCGCTGGGGCTCAGCCCCTTATTTTAGGACGCGGCTTCCTGTTTGACCACCCAGACCTTGAGGGTCGCCGTGACCTCGTGGCCCAGGTTCACCGTCACTTCATGGATTCCCAGGGTCTTCAGCGGCTCGACCAGGATGATCTCGCGTTTGTCGATCTTGTGGCCTTCCTTGACCAGGGCTTCGGCGATGTCCCCGTTGGTGACCGAACCGAAGAGCTTGTCGTCCTCGCCGGCCAAGCGCGTGATGTTCAGGCTGATCGCGCCCAATTTGCCCGCGAACTCGAGGGCTTCTTGGCGCTCTTTTTCGCGCTTCTTGGCCAGGGCCTTTTTCTCGTTCTCGAAAACCCGGGCGTTGGCCGGGGTCGCGCCCAGAGCCAGGCGGCGGGGGATCAGGTAATTCCGGGCGTAGCCGTCGGCGACGTCGACCTGCGAACCGGCCCGGCCCAGCGTCTTGATGTCCTCGATCAGAATGACTTTCATAAGTTCCCTCAGACTTTGGATGGATGTGTGCTTTAGGCGGCGTCGCCCTTGCGGACGGGCGCCTTCAGGTGCCTCAGATCGACCCAGGGCTCCAAGAGCCCGGTCATGAACATCATCAGCACGAACACTTGCAGCAGGCCGAGCGGATCGACGAAGACCAGGGCGGCCGCCATTCCGGCGAGTCCGGCTGCGGCCAAAAACCGGGTGCGGGGATCCCGCAACCAAGCCACGACCTTCGCGCCGAACACGACGAAGCCTTGGAACAGGAACAGCGCCGTCCCGACCGTCAGCAGGTTCAGGGCGAGATGTTCCTCCCAGTCCGGCAGGTCGATCCAGCCCGTATGTCCGGCCCCCAGAAGGAAGCCCGGCCCCAACACGAGCCAGACCCACCCCCATTTGACGCTCCATTTCCCGAGGCTACCGGGATCCGGGGAACGCCCGAGGCGGGCCTGCCGTTTACGGAGCAGGACGGCCAAGGGCGCCATCAACGCCATGAAGACGCAGAACTCTCCCGCAGGCTTGGCCTCCAGCAGGCGTTCGTACACCTCCTGGAAAGCCTCGCGATCGGCGGCCTTGTCTTTGTCCGGCAGTTCCTTGAGGGCCATGTCCTTGGCCGTTGCCGCCCATTCCGCCCGCTCCTTTTGGACCGCGGGCAGTTCCGGATGCTGCAAGGTAAGGAATTCGACCCCGGCGACGACCAAGGCGGGAAGCAAGCCCGCCGGCAAAGCGGCGAAAATTCCGCCGCCGGGCCGCCGCCAAAGCAGGAACTGCATCAGCCCTAGCGACAGCGCAAAAAAGACCAGATCGCTGCCGAGAGCCCCGTACGAGTCCATCAAATCAGCCGGCCACGAAGGGCAGCAGCCCCATGGAGCGCGAACGCTTGATGGCCTGGGCGAGCTGGTGCTGGCACCAGGTGCAGTTGCCGGTGATGCGGCGCGGAACGATCTTGCCGCGGTCGCTGATGAAATTGCGCAGGCGATTCGCGTCCTTGTAATCGAACACAAAGACCTTGTCGGCGCAGAAGCGGCAGCTCTTGCGCTTGAAGCGGCGGTCGTCCTCTCCCGCGCGGCGGGTGCGCTTCACCCTTTTCTTTTTCATGAAAGGCATCTCGTGGTTTCCTTTTGGTCAGAAGGGGATATCGTCGTCCGAGGACGGAGGCGGCGTGTCCGACGGGGGCGGCCCGTCGACGCTCTCCGAGGGTCCACCCTCCCGGCGCTGTCCGCCGGAGAGGAACTGGACGCGTTCGGCGACGACTTCAAGCATGGAACGCTTCTGGCCGTCCTGGGCGGTCCATTCCTTAAGCTTTAAACGGCCTTCCACCAGCAGGGGTGAGCCCTTTTTCAGGTACTCCCCGCAGGCTTCGGCCGACTTGCCCCAGACCTCGATGCTGACGTAGGTCACCTCTTCCTTGAGTTCGCCGTTTCCCGCCTTGTATTTGCGGTTGGTGGCGATCCGCAGATTGGCGACGGCTTGCCCGGAGGGGACAAAACGCAGTTCCGGATCCTTGGTCAAGTTGCCCAAGAGCAGGACTTTATTCAGGCTGGCCATTCGTTCCCCCGAATTCTCAGGCCGCCTGGGCGGCGTTTTCGCGCTTCCGCTTGGGAAGCGGCTTGTATTCCGGCACGATGCGCAGCGTCTGGAACTTGATGACCTCGTCGGCGAGGCGCAGCTGGCGCTCGAGCTCCGCGATCGCGGTCCCCGGGGCGTTGAAGACAAGCAGGGCGTAGGTGCCTTCCGGATGCTTGCGCATCAGGTAGGCGATCTTGCGTTTGCCCATGCGGTCCACCTTGGTGACATCGCCCCCTTGGGCTTTGATCACTTCGGCGTAGCGGTCCACGAGCTTGTCAGCCTCTTCCTTGGTCAGGCCAGGGTTGAGGATGACCATGGTCTCGTAGGCAATCATTTTTGCCACGTTGTTCCCTCCTGGATATTCCCGCCCTTACGGGCTGGAAAAGCCCCCGATTCCCCTCCGGCCATGGTCTGAACCGGAGGCGTCCGGGAGCAAGGGGAATTCCGTCCGAAAGCCGGACGGTTCCTTCTCCCCCACGGCCCATGCCGGGGGGGTCAAAGATTGTACGGAGCCTTAAGGGTCCGCGTCAAGGAAATGCTTATTCCAAAGTTTCGCTTTCCTCGGGCGCGGAGCGTTCTTTGCGGGGCAGGGCGCCGATCACCAGCACCGCTTCCCCGCGGGGTTCCTCTTTTTCGAAAGCGGCTTGCAGCTGGGAAAGCGGGCCGTGCAGGCAGCGTTCATGCAGCTTGGTCAGTTCAAAGGCCGCCGAGGCGGGCCGATCCCCGAGCGCTTCCCGGGCGACGGCGAGCGTCGCGGCCAGACGCAGGGGGCTTTCGTAGCAGACCAGTGAATGGGGACTTTGGGCCTCTTCCGCAAAAAAGCGGGAACGGGCGCCGGGTTTCTTGGGCACGAAGCCCTTGAACGTGTAGCTGCTGGTCGGCAATCCGCTCATCAACAGGGCCATGGGCGCCGCATGGGGGCCGGGGATCACCTCCACCGGTATCCCCTTTTCGCGGGCCAAATGCAGGACGCGGTAGCCCGGATCGCTCAGACCCGGGAGCCCCGCGTCGCTGACCAGGACGACCCTGCGGCCTTCCTCGACCAGGCGCAGGAGACCCGGGGCGGCCTGCTGCTCGTTGTATTCATGGTAGGCGAGGCTGCGGCCCTTGAAGGCGATCCCCAAAGCCTCGCACAGTTGCCGGGTGCGCCGGGTATCCTCGCAGGCCAGCACCTCGGCCTCCTCGAACGCCTGGCGCGCCCGGGGGCTTAAATCCCCCAGGTTCCCGATGGGGGTCGCGACCAGCGTCAGTTTAGACATTGAACTTGAAGTGGACGATGTCGCCGTCGGCCATGACATATTCTTTGCCTTCCTGCCGCAGCAAGCCGGCGTCTTTGAGCGCCTTTTCGTCCCCGTTCTTTTCCGCCAACTGGGCGAAACTCATGATTTCCGCCCGAATGAACCCGCGTTCGATGTCGCTGTGGATTTCGCCGGCGGCCTGGGGCGCGCGCGAACCCTTCCGGATGGTCCAGGCGCGGGCTTCCTGCGGCCCGGCCGTGTAAAAGCTCTGCAGACCCAGCAAGTCGTACCCCGCATGGATCAAGCGGTTGAGTCCGGCTTCTTTGAGCCCCAATTCCGCCAAAAAGGCCTGGGCCTCTTCGGGCGGGAGCTCCCCGACTTCGGCTTCGATCTTGGCGCAAATGGGAATGGCGCCGGCGCCCTCGCGGGCGGCGACTTCCCGCACCTTGGCGGTGAAGGCGTTGTCCATTCCCGGCAAATCCCCCTCGCCGACGTTCATGGCGTAAAGCACCGGTTTGGAGGAAATCAGGAAAAAGTCCCGCACCAACGCCATTTCGTCCGGCGTGAAACCCGCCGTACGCGCGGGCAAGCCCTTGCCCAGGTGTTCCTTGAGCCGATGGGCGAGTTCCTGCTGGTGGGCGGCTTCTTTGTCTCCGCCGCGGGCTTTTTTGGCCAAGCGTTCGAACTGTTTTTCGACGCTTTCCAGATCGGCCAAAATCAGCTCTGTCTCGATGATTTCGATGTCCGAAGCCGGATCGACCGCCCCGGAAACGTGGGTGATGTCTTTGTCTTCAAAACACCGCACCACATGGACGATGGCCTGGGTTTCCCGGATGTGGCTGAGGAACTTGTTTCCCAGACCCTCCCCTTGGCTCGCGCCCTTGACCAAGCCGGCGATATCGACGAATTCAACGCCCGCTGGAATCGTCTTCTTGGATTGAAACCAGACGGCCAGCTGGTCCAAACGGGCGTCCGGCACGGCGACCGCGCCCACGTTGGGTTCGATGGTGCAAAACGGAAAATTCGCCGCGGCGGCGCCGGCTTTGGTGATGGCGTTGAAGAGAGTGGACTTGCCCACGTTGGGCAGACCGACGATGCCAAGCTTCACGGGGATGACCTCGGGGATGGGAAAGGGGTTCCGCTGGGGGAAAAGGGGCGCCTTCACACAGAAACGCCCCCGCGTCTCCGCGGGGGCGTTTCTCAGTGACGACTCCTACGCGTACCCTTGGATCAGTAGTCCAGAGGCAGCTTCTCGCGGATTGCGGTGTGCGGCTGGAAGCGCGGGGTGTCCTTCGCCTTCTTGACCGCATCGGCAATGGCGTCGGCGCCGATGTTGCGCTTAACTTGGAGCTTTTCGCCCGGCTTGATGATGTCCGGATCCTTGATCTTTTCTTTGTTGGCGATGAAGAGCAAGGGCCACTGGTAGGGGTCGCCGTAAATCTTCTTCTTGCCGGCGATCTTCCACAGCGAATCGTGCTTCACCACGACATAATGCTTCTCTTTGCCGGCTTTGGCTTCTTTCGCGGGCTTGGGGGCTTCCGCGACCGTCGGAGGATTGGCGGCGATCGGAGCCGTATCCGCAGGAGGCGGAGCCATGGTGTCACTCGGGGGCGGAAGAGCAGCGCCCGCGTCCGCACCCGGGGCCGGAGGAGCGGCCAGGTCCGGAGCCGCGCCGCCAGGGGCGGCGGGAGGCGGAGCTAAGGTGTCCCCAGAGGCCGGAGGCGGAGGAAGCGCACTGTCCCCAGCCGGAGCCGGAGCCGCCGGAACGGCCGGAGCCGCATCAGCGCCCGGAGGCGGAGGAACGGCGGCGGCATCCGCGCCAGGAGCCGGAGGTGCTGCCAAATCCGCGCCCGGAGGCGGCGGAGTGCCCGCATCCGCACCAGGAGGAGGCGGCGGCGTCGAAGCGTCCGCACCTGGAGGCGCCGGAAGATCGGAACCCGGAGCCGCAGGAACTGCGGGCGCCGCAGCGGTATCACCGCCGGGCGGAGGAGGCAACGCGTCGCCACCGGTAGGAGGAGGCGGCGGCGGGACATCATCCGCGCGCAGCGCAAAACTCGTAGAAGCGGCCGCGAATAAAGCGACCGACAGGACGTAAGGCAGCTTCTTAGATGCCACCGGGGTCCTCCCAAGGAAAAAGTCAAAAGTCTTGGAAATTCAATGACTTTGTGAAAGGGATGTTAATGAGATACGCGCCAATTGTCAATTGGAAAACAGCATTTCGTCATGGGGAAAAGCGGTTTATTTTTCAACGCATTTCCAACGCATTTATGCAAAAGAGGCCCTGGACTTTCGTCCAGGGCCTCTTTGGTTTCGTCAAAATTTTGTTCAGCTGGAATTATTTGCCCTTGCTGGCGTAATAAGCCTTGTTCTCGGCCAAAGTCATGGGCTTGTAATCCTTGGCGTGTCCAGCCGCACCGAACTGACGCATCCGCTCGGCGACGATCTTGGCGTGCGCGTCGCGCGCCGGGCTCAGGTATTCGCGGGGATCAAACACCTTGGGATCTTCCACGAAGATCTTGCGGATCGCCGCGGTGATCGCCATCCGTCCGTCGGTATCGACATTGATCTTGGCGACGCCGTTCTTGATGCCTTCCTGGATGGCTTCGACCGGAACGCCCATCGCGTTCGGCATCTGCCCGCCGTAGCGGTTGATCGCGTCGCGCAGGTCGGCCGGAACGGAACTGGAGCCGTGCATCACCAAGGGAACTTCCGGGGCCTTGGCGCGCACTTTCTTGACGATGTCCATGGCGAGCTTGGGGGCCGTCTTGAACTTGTAGGCGCCGTGCGAGGTGCCGATGGCCAAGGCCAGGTAGTCGACGCCGGTCTCTTGGATGAATCCGATGGCCTGGTCGGGATCGGTCAGGTGAATCTGCCCCGAACCGACGCCGTCTTCGATGCCGCCCAGGGTCCCGAGCTCGCCCTCAACCGACACGCCGTACTGGTGGCAATATTCGACGACCTTGCGGGTGACGTCGACGTTTTCGGCGTAGGTGGTGGGGGTCTTGCCGTCTTCCTTCAAGGAACCGTCGATCATGACGCTCGAAAAGCCCAGCTCCACGGCGGTCTTGGCGGACTCCAGGCTGTTGCCGTGGTCCAGGTGCATCGCCATCGGGATATCCGGGTTGAGTTCGACCGCGGCCAGCATCAGGTGGCGCAGGTAGTTCAGGTTCGAGTACTTGAGGGCGCCGCGGCTGGCCTGGATGAAGACGGGCGACTGGGTCTCTTTCGCCGCCATCATGATGGACTGGATCTGTTCCATATTGTTGACGTTGAAGGCGCCAACGCCATAACCGCCCTTGAGGGCTTCGCTGAGAATCTGACGACCGGGTACCAGGGGCATACTTTCTCCGGGAGCTGGACAGGAAATGAGCCTTAGTTATAACAGAGCGCGATATCCTAAGAAAGCCTTTCGTTTCAGGGCCATGATAGCCGTCATAGAGGGCCGCCTTCGGCCTACCAGGTCTCGCCTTTCTCGAGGTGATTCTTGACGTAATCCTCGACCCCGTCCTCCAGGGAACGGATGGGCAGGAGCCCCAGGACCTGGCGCAGCTTCCCCATTTCGGCGCGGGTGTGGTACTGGTATTTGCCCCGCAGGTGCTCGGGCATGTCGATGTAATCGATCTGGACGGGCTTGCCCATGGCCTTGAAGACGGCCGCCAGCAGGTCGTTCCAGGTCCGGGACGACCCCGACCCCAGGTTGTAGAGCCCGCCGATTTCCTTGGTCTTGACCAGTTTAAGCACCACCGCCGCCACGTCCTTGACGTAGACGAAGTCGCGCGTCTGCTCCCCGTCGGCGATGCCTTCGCGATGGCTCTTGAACAGCTGAAATCGCCCGGTGGCCTTGATCTGGGCGTAGGCCTTGTCCACCACGGAGCGCATGTCGCCCTTGTGGGCCTCGTTCGGGCCGTAGACGTTGAAAAACTTGAGGCCGACCATCTGGTCGAGCAGCCCGTTCTCCAGGGCCCATTCGTCGAAACGCTGTTTGGAGTACCCGTACATGTTCAGCGGCCGAAGATGGGGGAGCGCGGCGTCGTCGTCCAGAAAGCCGCGGCTGCCGTCGCCGTAGGTGGCGGCCGAGGAGGCGTACACGAAACGGACGCCTTTGCCCAGGCACCAGCTCGCCAGCATCTGGGTGTAGAAAAAATTGTTCTGGTAGAGGTAATCGGCGTCGGTCTCGGTGGTGGAGGAACAGGCGCCCATATGGATCACCGCGTCGACTTTTTCGCCCTCGTCCAAAGCCCCGCCGAGCAGCTGCCCCAAAAACTTGTCCTTGGGGATGTAGTCCAGGTAGCGCTTGCCGACCAGGTTCTTCCATTTTTCGCTCGAACCCAGGTGGTCGACCAGCAGCACGTCGTACCGGCCGTTCTCGTTGAGCAATTTCAGGATGCCGCTGCCGATGAACCCGGCCCCGCCGGTCAGAATGATCATGGTTTCCCTTTCGTTTCCTTCGGATGGTCGCTTCGGCCGCCCGCGGCCGCGCCGCGCAAGGCCTTCTTGAGATAAACCCCGGTGTGGCTCCCCGGGACGGCGGCGACCTCTTCGGGCGTGCCCTCGGCGACGATGCGTCCGCCGCGGGCCCCGCCTTCGGGCCCCAAATCGATGACATGATCCGCGCACTTGATGACGTCGAGGTTGTGTTCGATTACCAGCACCGTGTTCCCCACTTCCACCAGGCGTGAAAGCACCTCCAAGAGCCCCCGGACATCCTCGAAATGCAGGCCCGTGGTGGGCTCGTCGAGCACGTACAAGGTCCGGCCGGTGGCGCGCTTGGCCAATTCCGAGGAAAGCTTGATGCGCTGGGCTTCGCCCCCGGAAAGCGTGGTGGCGGGCTGACCCAACTTAAGGTAATCCAGGCCGACGTCCTGGAGCGTCTTGAGGATGCGATGCACCGCCGGCACGGGCTCAAAAAAGCCCAGAGCCTCCGACACGATCATGTCGAGCACCTCGGCGATGCTCCGTCCTTTGTACAGGACCTCCAGGGTCTCGCGGTTGTAGCGTTTGCCGTCGCAGGTCGCGCAGGGCACGTACATGTCCGGCAGGAAATGCATCTCGATGCGCTTCATGCCGTCGCCCTGGCAGTCCTCGCAGCGCCCCCCGCGGACGTTGAAGCTGAAGCGCCCGGGCTCGTAGCCCCGCTCCTTGGCCTCGCGCGTCGCCGCGAACAGCTTGCGAATCTCGTCGAAAATGCCGGTGTAGGTCGCCGGATTGCTGCGGGGCGTGCGGCCGATGGCCGCCTGGTCGATGTTGATGATCTTGTCGATGAAGTCCGCGCCCCTGAGTTCCGCGTAGCCTTCCGGCTTCAGCCGCGTCCCCAACAGCGCGTGTTTGAGCGCGGGCACCAGGGTATCCTCGACCAGGGTGGACTTGCCCGATCCGGAAACGCCGGTCACCGCCACCAGTTTGCCCAGCGGCACGCGCACGTCCAGCCCCTTGAGGTTGTTGAGGCGGGCCCCCTTCAGTTCCAGCCACTTTCCGGTGCCGGGGCGGCGCTCCGAAGGCAGGGGAACGGTCTTGCGGCCCGAAAGATAGGCGCCCGTCAGCGAATCCGGATTGGCGCAGACTTCCCGAGGCGTCCCCTGGGCGACGATGTGGCCGCCGTGGACGCCCGCGCCCGGTCCGATGTCCACGAGATAGTCGGCCTCCATCATCGTCTCTTCGTCGTGTTCGACGACCAGCACGGTGTTGCCGAGATCCCTCAGGCGCTTGAGCGTGTTCAGCAGACGGGCGTTATCCCTCTGGTGCAGGCCGATCGAAGGCTCGTCGAGGATATACAGGACCCCCACCAGCGAGGAGCCGATCTGCGTGGCCAGATGGATGCGCTGGGCTTCCCCGCCGGAAAGCGTCGAAGAGGCCCGATCCAGCGTCAGGTAATCGAGCCCCACGTCGTCCAGGAACCCCAGGCGCTCCTTGAGTTCCTTGAGGATCGGCTTGGCGATGGACCGTTCCCGCTCGCCCCATTCGATCCCCTCGAGGAAGCCCAAGGAGTCCCGGACGCTCAAGGCGGTCGTCTCGATGATGTTGCGGCCGGCCACCGTCACCGCCAGGCTCTCCGGCTTGAGGCGCCGCCCGCCGCAGGCGCGGCAGGGGATGTCCCGCATGTACCCGGCGACGCCGTCCTTGACCGCCTCGGAATCGCTTTCCAAAAAAAGGCGCGTCAGGCGGGGCACCACCCCTTCGAAGCGCCCTTGATAGGTGTAATCCGCGTCGCCCTTCAGGTAGCGCATCGGAAAGCGAAGCTCCCCCGCCCCGTAGAGCAGGATTTTCCGGTGTTCGGCCTTGAGGTTCTTGAAAGGCGTCTCCAGGCTGAATTTGAAATGGCGGGCGATCTCCGCGACCTGGGCTTGAAGATGGAGCTGGTTGGGCCCCGACCACGGTTCGATGGCCCCCGCCTTGAGGCTCAGCTCCGGGTTGACGACCAAATCCGGGTCGACCTCGGAACGTTGACCCAGGCCCATGCACTCGGGACAGGCCCCTTGGGGCCCGTTAAAGGAGAAGTTCCGGGGTTCCGGGGCCTCGAAGCTGAGGGCGCAGTGGGCGCAGGCGAGTTTGGTGCTGAAAAGCAGCAGATCGGCGTTCGCTGAGGCCTTGCGCGCGCCGGCCCCGTCCTCGGCGGTCCATTGCACCACCGCCGATCCGTGGCTGAAACCTTTGGGAATCCCCCCGACGCAGTGCAGATAGACGACGTCCTGGCCCAGGCGCAGGGCCGTCTCCAGGCTGTCCGCCAGGCGGCGCCGGACGTCGGGCCGGGCCACCAAACGGTCGACCACGACCTCGACGTCGTGCTTCTGGCGCTTGTCCAGGGCGGGCGCCTCGGCGATCTCGTAGGGCTGGCCGTCCACCCGCACCCGGTTGAAGCCCTGCCGCGACGCCTCCTCGAATATCTTTTTGAATTCGCCCTTGCGCCCGCGGGCGATGGGGGCCAGCAGTTCGAACTTGGTCCCCTCGGGCAGACGCAGCACCTGGTCGACGATGGCGGCGACGCTCTGCGCCTTGATCGGGCGCCCGCACTTGTGGCAATGGGGTTCCCCCACCCGGGCGTACAGCAGTCGCAGATAGTCGTAGATTTCGGTGACCGTGCCGACCGTGGAACGGGGATTGCGGCCGTGGGTTTTCTGCTCGATGGCGATGGCCGGGGAAAGGCCTTCGATGGAGTCGACGTCGGGCTTTTCCATCTGCCCCAAAAACTGGCGCGCGTAGGCCGACAGGCTTTCCACATAGCGGCGCTGGCCTTCGGCGTAGATGGTGTCGAAGGCCAGGCTGCTTTTGCCGGAGCCCGACAGCCCCGTCATGACCACCAGCTTGCTCCGGGGGATTTCCAGCGTGACGTTCTTGAGGTTGTGCTGCCTCGCCCCCCGCACCACGAGTTTTTCGAGGGCCATCTCAGTTCCCCTTATCCGGCGTCTCTGCCAAATGTTGTTCCGCGACCGCCAGCGCCCTCGGGGCCAAAGCCAAGGTCAGGGGATCCCCGCTGCGCGCGGCCAAAGCGGTCCAATAGGCCTTCGCCTGCGCCCAGTCCTCCGCCTTCAACAGCAGGTTTCCGTACATACGTTTTAGGACCTCCGGAGCGTCTTCGCGGCCCGCTTCCGGCCCCAGGACCCTGAGCACGCCCTGGATATCCAGGTGCTGCTGGTAGGCCAAGGCGGCGATATAGGCCGCGTAGCGCGGCTCGTTCCGGTCGTCGGCGTAGGCGATGCGCGCGAGGGTTTCGGCCTCTTCGGGCCTGCGGTAGAGCCAGCCCAGGACGGAGATGCCTTCCCGCACCGCGTGGCGGAAGGAGGGGTCCAGCCACTGCACCTCGCGGTAGTGGGGCAGCACGTCCTTCCAATACCCGTCGTCGCGGTAGGGGCCCGCCATATATTGGAGGCACTCGATATAGCCCCAATCCGCGGCCACCCGCGCCTCGTCGGCCAAGGCCGCCGCCAGCGAAAAACGCCCGACGTCCTCGGGAAGGGGCCGGGCCAGGGCGCCCGGAAAAACCCGCAGACCGCGCTGGGCCGCGATGCCCTGGTCCAGGCAAAACGCGGCGGCGCCGGCCAGGGCGGCGAACAAGGCCCAACGCAGGGCCGGATTCAGCTCAGAAATCTTTGCGTTCATAGCGCCACAGCGCGAAAAGGAACACCACCCCGCCGTAGGCCAGGGCGTAGCCCCAAGGCCACAGGAAAACGCCCCACCCCGGCACCGACTGGGTCTGTTCCAGGCCTTCTTTGAGGTTAAAAACGCTGAAATTCGGGGCCAGGTAGTACATGCCCTTGACGACCGCCTGAAGTCCCGGGTTCCCCATGCGCTGGACCCATTCCAGAAGATTGGTGGTGAAATGGCCCAGCACATAGACGAAGCCGGCGAAGGTGGCGGCCACCGGGACCGAAGACGCCAGCACCCCAAAAAAAGCGGCGATCGGCGAGAACAACGCGACCCCCAGCGCCAGATAGGCGGCCCCCACGACGAGCTCCCCGTCCACGATGGCCAAACCCCTCCACCACGCCAGCAAAGCCAGCAGGGCGAGCATCCCGAACTCGTTCATGAGCGCCAACAGGATGGCCCCGAGCGTCCGTCCCGCCAACACCTGCCAACGCTCCACCGGACGCACCAGCAGGATGCCATAGGTCTTCAGGCCGGTTTCCTCGAACAAAAGCACGACATGGCACAGCAAGACGGTCAGAAACCCGACGATCTCGATGCCCAACAGGCCAAAATCGCGGGCCAGCCTCAGTTCCGCCTCCTGGCCGAGATCCCCCAAAAAGCAGATCACGCCCACCATGACGAAAGCGAAAAGCGTCAGCACCGCCAATATCCGGTTCCGCAGCAGCTGGCGGAAGACGTTCCAGGCCACCACCCAAGTCTCACGCATGGGCGTCCTCCCGAGCGATCACATCCAGAAAAGCCGTCTCCAGGGGCGAGCCCACGCTCAGCACCGAAGGCGCGCCGCCCGCCAGGGACTCCAGTTCCCGCATCGCCGCGCCCAACTCCGAGTTGCCGGCGCGCACCTGCCAAATGCCGTTCTCGAAGGCCGCCGGCCAGGGCAGGCGCTTGAAGCCCTCGGCCAGGGATTCCGCCCCGTTGACCCCAAGGGTCACGGTGCTCTGGTAGCGGCCGACCAGGGTCGGCACCGCCTCGACCAGGACCAAGCGCCCGCGGTGCATGACCCCCACCCGGTCGCAGATGCGTTCCACTTCGGCCAGGGAATGGCTGTTGAAGAACAGGGTCCGACCCAGGGCCTTCTGGGCCAGGATGACATCCCGCATTTCTTTCATGCCCCGCGGATCGAGCCCGGACATGGGCTCGTCGAGCATCAGCAGCTCGGGCTCATGCAGGAGCGCCTGGGCCAGGCCGACCCTTTGTTGCATCCCCTTGGAATAGCGTTGAATCGGGTCGAAGGCCGCCTTGCCCAGACCGACCTGGCTGAGCACCGCCACGACCCGATCCTTCAGGCCCCTCTCGGGCAGGCCGTGGAGGCGCCCGTAAAAAAGCAGCGTTTCGACGGCGCTCAAGTACGCCGGAAAATACGGCAATTCGGGCAGGTAGCCCAGGCGGCGCCGCGCCTCCTTGTCGCGGGGGTTGAGCCCGAACAAGCGCACCTTGCCGGAATCCGGATTGAGCAGCCCCACCGCCGTCTTCATCAACGTCGACTTGCCCGCCCCGTTGAGCCCCACCAGGCCGAAGACCTCCCCCCGGCGCAACGCAAAGCTCACCAGATCCAGGGCCCGGGCCTTGAGCGGCCTCCAGAAGTCCCCGCTGCGGTAACGTTTGCTGACCCCTTCGAAGGAAAGCACCTCTTCCATGGTTTATCCTTTCCGAGCTTTCCGGCGCGCCGCGAAAGCAGCCGGCTTGCGCAACACCTTCACCGCGCGGTTACGCCCGTCGACCAAGACCGTGACCGACGCAAACCCCGCTATTTCGCTTTCCTGGAGCTGGGCGAAGGCGACCACCAACACCACATCGCCCGGCGAACACAGCAGGGCCGCCGCCCCGTTGAGGCAGACGTCCCCGCTGCCGGGCCGGCCTTCGATGCAATACGTCGTCAGTCGGTTCCCGTTGGAACAGTTGAGCACGTCCACCTGCTCCATGGGCAGCAATCCGGCCTTTTCCATAAGCCGGGGGTCCAGGGTGATGGAGCCCACATAATCCACGTCGGCGGCGGTCACCACCGCCCGGTGGATTTTGGCCCGCATAAAAGTCCTCAGCATCCTATTCTCTTCCCGTCAGCAGTGTCTGGTTGTCGATCAGCCTTACGCCGCCCAGAACACCGGCGAAAAGCGCGATGGCGGGCCCGCTCAGGCGTTTCAAGGGCTCCAGCCCTTCGGGATCGGCCACCTCCAGATATTGGACTTTCAAGCCTTCGACCCCCGCCAGGGCCCGCAGGCCCGCCGCCTTGAGGCGCGGAACCGACCGCTCCCCCGCGGCGGATTTCGCCGCCATCGCGGCCAGGGCCCGATGGATTCCGGGCGCCGCCGCGCGGGCCCGCGCGTCCAGGCGCCGATTGCGCGAGCTCATCGCCAGCCCGTCGCTTTCCCGCACGATCGGGCAGCCGACCAGCTTCGGGCCGAAGCCCAGGTCGGCGGTCATGCGGCCCACGACCCGGAATTGCTGATAGTCCTTCAACCCGAAATACGCGGCGTCGGGCCGGACCAAAAAGAACAGGCGGGACACCACGGTGGCGACGCCGTCGAAATGCCCGGGGCGGTGGGCGGCTTCGAGCACCGTGCCCAGCGTCCCTCCGACCTTGACCGTGGTGCAAAAGCCTTCCGGATAGACGTCCGCGACGTCCGGGGCGTAGACCAAAGCCCCTCCCGCCCCCGCCAACAGGCGCCGGTCCCCTTCAAGGTCGCGCGGATAGACCGCGAAGTCCTCGTTCGGGCCGAACTGGGTCGGATTGACGAAAATGCTGACGACCACCCGCCCGTGCCCGCGGCGCGCGCGGCGGACGAGCGAAAGATGCCCCTCGTGGAGCGCGCCCATGGTCGGGACGAAGCCCACCGAGCCCCGGCCCTTGGCCAGGGCCTTGCGCAGGGCGGCCGCGCTGCGAAAAACCGGCGTGGAGCCGCTCATGCGGGGGTCTCCTTGGCCGTGGGGAAAGCGCTCGCGCGGACTTCCCGGGCGTAGGCTTTGAGGGCCTCAACCTCGGAGGGGTACAAGGACGCATAGGCCTTGGCGTGACGGGGGGCGGGATGGGGCAGGGCCCCCAGCAAGTCATGCCGCACCTGCACCTGGCCGCCGCACTTGGGCCCCGCGCCGATTCCGATGGTCGGGATGCCCAGGGCCGCGGTCACTTTGGCCGCAAGCGCCCCGGGTATGCCCTCGAGCACGACCGCAAACGCGCCTGCGGCCTCCAAAGCTTTGGCGGAGGCGATCAATTTCCGGGCTTCCGCCGCGCCGCGTCCCTGGATGCGCCAGCCGCCCAAGGCATGCACGCTCTGGGGGGTGAGTCCGATGTGTCCCATCACCGCGACTCCGGCGTCCTTGAGGGCGCGCACCATCGGGGCGATCTCGCTGCCCCCTTCCAGCTTGACCGCTTCAGCGCCGGTCTCCTTGAGGATGCGTCCGGCGCTGGACAAAGCCTGGGAAGGTCCGAGCTGATAGCTCATGAAAGGCAGATCCACCACCAGCAGGGCGCTCCGCAAGCCGCGTTTCACCGCTTTGGCGTGATGGATCATCTCCTCCAAGGTGACCGGAACCGTGCTTTCGTAACCGAGCACGACCATCCCCAGGCTATCCCCCACCAGGCAGACGTCCACCCCGGCCTCCTCCAACGCCAGGGCGGAAGGCCAATCGTAGGCGGTGGCGGCGACGATGGGGCGGCCTTCGCGCTTCAGTCGGGCCAAAGTGGCCGTGCGGACCTTCGCGGGAAGGGGCGGCGAGGCCGGCGGCGTCGCTGTCCTCGCAAGATCGGATTTCCTGGGCATGGTTGGTTCCCGGGGTCGAGACCCCTATTTCTTGGGCGTGTAGTACTGCGTCCCGCCGTGGGCCTGCAGCACCCGCCCGATCAGGTCGTCGAGATCCTGGCCCGTCTTCCGCAGGTCCAGGTCGTTGGTGTTGACCACCAACAGCGGCGTGGCGTTGTAGTGGAAGAAATAATGGTTGTAGGCCTGGCCCAAGGCCGTCAGCGCCTCATCCGTGAGGGCGGGCCCGGCGGCTCCCTCTTTGAGGCGCTGTTTCAGCACCTCGGTGGAGGCTTGAAGATAGACCACCAAATCCGGCCTGGGCAGCGCCTCCCTGGCGAACAGGCGGATCAACTGCTCGTAGAGGCCGATCTCGGCCTCCCCCAGGGTCAGGTGGGCGAAGATACGGTCCCGATCGAACAGATAATCCGCGACCAGCCCGGCCCCGAACAAATCCCCTTGGGCGAGCTCCTTCTGCTGGCGAAAACGGGCCAGGAGGCTGAAGACCTGCAGGCTGAAGGCGTTCCCCCTCGGATCCCGCTGGTAGGCCTCGAAAAAGGGGTTGGCGCGGGCCGGATCCTCGACGAGGCGCCCGGGCAAGGCCTGGGCCAAGGCCTTCGCCAAGGCGGTCTTTCCGACTCCGGGCAAGCCCTCGACGACGACGAACCTTTGCGGAGCCAAGCTCAGACCTCCAAAGGGCCCAGGGCCCGGACGGCGGGGCCGTTTCCGGGAAGGGCCGCCAGCAGTTCGGCTACGGTCCTTCCGTCGACGGGATGGCGCCACCCGGGTGCGATCTCCGCAAGCGGCTGCAGGACGAAGGCCCGTCCGGCCATGCGCTCATGCGGAAGGGTCAACTCCGGGCTTTCCACGGCGGCTCCGGCGTACAGCAGCAAATCCAAATCCAGGGACCGAGGGCCCCTGCGGGGGCCGGAAAAATCCCGGCCCGCCTCGGCCTCAAGCGCCTTCAAGGCCCGCAACAGCTCCAGCGGCCCCAGGTCCGTTTCGACCACGGCGGCCGCGTTGAGGAACCAAGGCTGTTCCGGCACGTCGACGGGCTCGGTCTCGTAGACCCCCGACAGGACGAGCCCCCGAAAAGGGGGCCGGGCGAGTCGCTCCGCCGCGAAGGCCAGGCGTTCCCTCCGCGGTTCCAGGTTGCTCCCCAGCCCGATCGCCGCCAGAGGCACTTCAGGCCTTGAGCGACGCCAAGCGTTTCACCGCGAGTTTGAGGCGCTCCTCAGGGGCCGTCAGGGTGAGACGAAAATAGCCTTCGCCCGAAGCGCCGAACCCGTTGCCCGGCGTCGCCACCACGCCCGCTTTTTCCAAAAGCTCGCCGCAAAAGCCGGCCGAGTCGTAGCCCTTGGGGACGCGCACCCACACGTAAAACGCGGCGCGGCTGGCGAAAACCTCGAAACCGGACTTGCGCAGGCCGTCGACCACGATCTTACGGCGTCGGGTGTAGACCGAGCGCACCTCTTTGGCCAGCGAAGCCGGGGCTTCCAAGGCGGTGACGCCCATTTCTTGGATGGCCGAAACCACGCCGCTGTCGATATTGCCTTTGACCGCGGCGAGGCCGCCGACGAGCTGCGGATGGCCCACCGCGAACCCGATGCGCCAACCGGTCATGTTGAAGGTCTTCGACAAGGAATGGAATTCGATGGCCACGTCCTTGGCGCCCTTCACTTGCAGGACGCTGGGCGGTTTAAGCGCGCCCTCGTAGACCTCAGAATAGGCCATGTCGTGCGCCAGAATGATGCGGTGCTTGCGGCAAAATTCGACGGCCTTCTTGAAAAACGCCAGGTCGCAGGTCGCGGCCGTCGGATTGTTGGGGTAGTTCAGCCACATCAAACGGGCCTTTTTGAGCTTGGCCGGGGGGATCGCCTTGAAATCCGGCAAAAAGCGGTTCTTGGCGAGCAGGGGCATGGCCACCGGCTCGGCGCCCACGAATCGCGCGCCCGCCGCGTAGACCGGGTAGCCCGGGTCCGGGCACAAGACCACGTCCCCCGCCTCGACAAAAGCGACGGGAAAATGGCCGATGGCCTCTTTGCTGCCGATGGTGGCCAGCACTTCGGTGGCCGGATCCACCTCCACCCCGAAACGCCGTTTGAACCAGGCGGCCACGGCCTTGCGGTACACCGGCATGCCGCTGCCCAGGGGGTACTGATGGTTGGAGGGCTTTTCCGACGCCTTCTTCAAGGCGTCGACCAGGATCTTGGGGGTCGGCCGGTCGGGATCTCCCACCCCGAGATCCACCAAATCGACGCCCTTGGCCAGGGCCTCCTTTTTTTTGCGGTCGATTTCGATGAACAGATAGGGTGGAAGCGAGCGCAAGGCGCTGGATTTCTGGAATTCCAAGGGTTCCTCCGGGCGAATCAGGGACGGATGGCTGAAAGGCGGAATAGGCCGGGCGCTCAGTCGAGCCCGAGCACCTGCGCCATGGTGTAAAGGCCGGCGCGCCGTCCGGGCGCGGCCAGCCAGCGGCCCGCGCGCAGGGCTCCGCCGGCGAAATTCTCGCGGCTGTGGGCCTGATGCTTGAACTCGAGGCGTTCGCCCGCCCCGGCGAAGAGCACCGTATGGTCGCCGACGATGTCGCCGCCGCGCACGGTATGCAGGCCGATTTCGCGGGGATCACGCGGCCCGATGTTCCCGTGGGGCCTTCCGTACCGAGCCCAAACGGGCAGATCGCGCTTGAGGGCCTTGGCCAGCACCTCGGCGGTGGTCATGGCCGTCCCCGAAGGCGAATCCTTTTTGTGGTGGTGGTGGGCCTCGATGACCTCGACGTCGTAATCGTCCCCGGTGACCCGGGCGACCAAATCCAAGGCCTTCCAAAGCAGGTTCACCCCCACCGCATAGTTGCTGGAAAGCACCAGCCTCAGCTGCTTGGAGGCCGCCTGCACCTTGGCCCGTTCGGCGGGCGTGAACCCCGTCGTCCCGATCACCAAGCCCGGCCGCGCTTTGGATTTTTTGGCCGCTTCGATGTTGGCGAGCGTCGAACTCGGCGTGGTGAAATCGATGACCACGTCGGCTCCGTCCACCTGCGGTCCCGCCCCCAGCGAAACCCCCAGGGCCGGCAGGCCCGCGGCGACGCCGAGATCGCTCCCCAAGGCCGGGTGCCCCGGCCGTTCCCAGCCCGCGACGACCCGGATGTCCCCGGAACGGGAGGCCACGGTCAACACCGCCACGCCCATGCGCCCCAAGGCCCCGGCGACCGCGACCTTCAGCGGAGCGGCGCCGGATTTCGAGGCTCCGGCGCCCTTGCGGGCCGTTTTCCCCCGCCCGTTCACGCCTGAACCCCGAGGACCCGCAAGGCTTCCGCCAATTTCTCCAAATGGGCGGGTTCCATAGGCGTCAAAGGCAGGCGGATTTCCGGGGAGCACCAACCCAGGTGGCCCATGGCGGCCTTCACCCCGATCGGATTGGTCTCCTGGAACAAAGCCTTGAACATCGGCAACAGGCGGTAATGGGCCGCCCGCGCGGCGGCGAAGTCGCCCTTGAGCCCCAACGCCGTCATTTCGCTCATGGCCTTGGGAACCAGGTTGGAAGCCACCGACACGACGCCCTGCCCGCCGAGCGCCAAAAGGGGCAAGGTCAGGGGGTCGTCCCCGCTCAACACGCTCTGACGGCCCTCGCAGGCGGCGACCACGTCGGCCATCTGGGCGACGCTGCCGGAGGCCTCCTTGAACGAGGCGATGCCCTGGACCCGGGAAAGCTTGGCGACGGTGTCGGGGGTGATGTTGACCACGCAACGCCCCGGGATGGTGTAGACCATCACCGGCAACCCGCCCTCTTCGGCCACGGCCTTGAAGTGCAGATAGATTCCCTGCTGGGTCGGCTTGTTGTAATAGGGGCAGACCACCAGCGCGCCGTCGGCGCCGGCCTTTTGCGCGAGCTTCGTGCGTTCCACGCTGGCCCGGGTGTCGTAGCTGCCCGTGCCGGCGATGACCGCGATCCTGCCTTTGGCCTCCTCGACGGAGATGCGGATGACCGCATCGGCTTCGGCGTGGCTCAGCGTCGGGGATTCGCCCGTGGTGCCGACGGGAACGACCCCCGAAACGCCGCCCTCGATCTGGCGCCGCAGGTGGGCCCGCAGGGCGGGCTCGTCCACGTGACCGTCCTTGAACGGCGTAACCAGGGCGGTGATGGTGCCGGAGAAGCTCTTCATCGGTTTTTCTTTCCTCCTACAGGTAGCGGTCCAGGTCGAGAGTTCCGCGGAACGTGATCTCGGCCGGACCCGTCAAGACGACTTCGCGCGCGCCTTCATCCTCCGGGACGAAGGCGATGTCCAACACGTCCCCGCCGGTGGTGGTCACAGCCACCGGCGGTCGCACCAGACCCAGGCGGGCCAGGACGATGGCGCTCGCCACCGATCCCGTGCCGCAGGCCAGGGTTTCGCCTTCGACCCCACGTTCGAAGGTGCGCACCTTCGCCGAGGCCGGGCCGTTGGCCTCGGCGAAATTCACGTTGGCGCCCTTGGGGCCGAGCAGGGGATGCCTGCGGAGCTTGGGGCCCAAGCCTTCCAGGTCGGCTTTCGCCGCCGAAGGCACCGGAACCACCAGGTGCGGCACTCCCGTATCGACGAAATGGGCGCGGACGGTGTTCCCGTCCACGGGCAGGTCCAGATCCATCCTCAACGAATGGGCCGCCGTCATGGCCAGTTCGACCCGGCCGTCCGCCCGCACCTTGGCGCTGAAGTCCCCCGCCAGGTTTTCGAAGGCCATTTCCGCCGGAGCCGCCCCGATTTCGGCGGCGAAACGGGCGATGCAGCGCCCGCCGTTGCCGCACATGTCGGCCTCGGAACCGTCGGCGTTGAAATACCGCATGCGGAAATGCTTGCGCCCGCTCGGCTCGACGAAAAGCACCCCGTCGCCGCCGACGCCGCGCTTACGGTCGGCCAGACGCGCGACCAAGGCGGAAAGTTCGCCTTGAACCGCCCCGGAGCGGTTGTCGAAAACGACGAAATCGTTGCCGGCCCCGGACATCTTGAAGAAAGCGACTTCCTTCACGGCTTGCCCCCCTTCGCCCGGGTCGCCGAAGAGGGCGGCAGGCTTTCGCCGCGGAGCAGGTCGTCCCACGTTTCCCGGCGCCGGGTCAGCCAATGCTTGGAGCCGGAAACCACGACCTCGGCGGCCCGGCCGCGCTGGTTGTAGTTGCTCGCCATGGCCATGCCGTAGGCTCCGGCGGAACGCACCGCCAGGAGCTCGCCGCGCCGGGGCTCGGCGAGGCGCCGTCCCTGCGCCAAAAAATCCCCGCTTTCGCAGATCGGACCGACCACATCATAGGTCCCTTTTTTTCGGCCCGTCGGCTCGCGCACGGGTTCGACCGCGTGGTAGGCCTCGTAGAGGCTCGGCCGGATCAGGTCGTTCATGGCCGCGTCGACGATGACAAAATCCTTCCAGCGCGTTTCCTTGACGTATTGGACCTTGGCCACCAGCACGCCGGCGTTGCCCACGAAGGAGCGCCCCGGTTCCAGGATGACCTTGACCCGGGCGTCCTTGAGCATCGGCAAAAGGGCCGCGGCGTATTCCTCGGGCGTCTTCGCGGCCTCCCGGTCGTAGACGATGCCCAGGCCTCCGCCCAAGTTCAATGTCTCCACCTTGAAGCCGGACTTGCGCAGGCGCCCGATCAAATCGAGGGCCCGGGAAGTCGCGGCCTTGAACGGCGCGAGTTCCGTGATTTGGGAACCGATATGCAGATGGATGCCCGTGATCTCCAAGTTCCGAAGCCCGGCGGCGCGCTTGAACAGCGCGAGCGTCTCTTGGTGGGGCAGGCCGAACTTCGAGGTCTTGCGGGCCGTCGAAATCTTGTGGTGGGCGCCGGCTTCGACTTCCGGGTTGATGCGGAAATCCGCCCGCACCTTTTTGCGCAGGCGCTTGGCGACCGAATCGAGCAGTTCGGCCTCGGGCCAGCTCTCGATGTTGAACATGTAGATGCCGCGGCGCACGGCGAACTCGAGTTCCGACTCGGTCTTGCCGACGCCCGCGAAGATCACCTTGGAGGGATCCCCACCGGCCTTCAGGACCCGATGCAACTCGCCGCCGGAAACGATGTCGAAGCCGCAGCCCTCCGCGGCCAGGGGGCCGAGCAGGCCCAGGCTGGCGTTGGCCTTCAGGCTGTAGCACACCAGATGGTCGAGCGGCGCGAACGCCGCCGTCAGGCGCCGATACTGGTCCAACACGTGGCCCAGGCTGTAGACGTAGAGCGGCGTGCCGTATTTCTCGGCCAACGCTTCGACGCTGACGCCTTCGGCGTAAAGGGCGCCCTTGATCCGGGGAAAAGCCGTGTCCATGGTATCCGCTAAAGGGTTGGGTATGGAAAATGGGATAGTAACATAAAACGCCGCGGTTTTTAGCCGTTCACTTTGCCAAAGGGCCCAGAAGCCCGGATTTTCGAAACGCCTCCAGCGCCGCGATGAAACGCTTTGCCGCTTCGTGGGCTTCGCGCACCCCCTGCCCCGGGCCGAAACTGAACCTCAACGCGCTTCGGGCGGAGGCGGTCGGATACCCCATGGCCAACAGCGTCTCGCTGGCCTTCACCGCCCCGGCGGCGCAGGCCGCCCCGCCGGAGATGTAAAGCCCGTCCTGGTCCAGGCGGGCCAAAAAGGCGTCGCGATCCAGGCCCGGAAAAACCGCGCACAAAGTATTGGGCACCTTGGGGGCTCCGTCCCCGACGCACTGGATATCCGGAAAAGCTTCCCTCAATTCTTTTCTGAGCGACGCCACCGCGGCGGTCCATTCCGCCTCCTGGGCGTCCATCCGCAGGCAGGCTTCTTCGAGCGCCGCGGCGGCGCCGACCGTACCGGCGACGTTTTCGGTACCGGAGCGCAGACCGCGCTGCTGGCCTCCTCCGGTGACCAAGGGCCGCAGCTCCAAACCTTTGCGTACGTACAAAAAGCCGCTCCCTTGCGGTCCTCCGAATTTTGTCGCGGAAACGGCCGCCAAGTCGACGCCCCATTCCCGCACGTCGACGCGAAGCTTGCCCGCGGCTTGGGCCAGATCGCAGAACAGCAGACCGCCGCCGCGATGGACCTCGCGGGAAAACCGGGCGACCGCTTGGAGCACCCCGGTCTCGTTGTGCGCCGCCATGAGCGCCACCAGCGCGCCGGGATGCCGGGCCAGGGCCTCCACCGCGGCCTCCCAGCCCAGCTCTCCCGTCGCGTCGACGGCCAAAGGGCCTCCCGGGATGCCGGAAGCCCAAAGCGCCCGGGCCGTCTCCAACACGGCCGGATGCTCCGTCGCCGCCGCCAACAGCGGCCGCGCTCCTGGACAGCCCCGCAGGGCGAGATTGCAGGCTTCGGTCGCGCCGGAGACGGGTATCCATTCTTCGGGCCAGCCGCCCAGGCGTTTGGCCAAAACCTCGCGGGCTTCCTCCAACGCGGTGCGGGCGGCCTGCCCGCGCCGATGGCGGCTGGACGCGTTCCAGCCCCGCTCCAACCAGGGCAACAGCGCCGCCTTGGCCTCGGGACGCAGGGGCGAACCGGCGTTGTGGTCCAGGTATAAGGGTTCGGGGCGGTTCAAATCTGGAATCCCGTGCCCGCTCGCGGGGCATCTTTCAAGAGCGGATTGGCCTGGGCCGAGCGTTTCAGGTCGCTCAGCGTGATGCCTTTCAACAATTCCGCCAGGCCGATTTCGGCGCGCTCCAGGAGTTCCGCCACCGCCTGGGACTCCGCGTTCGGGGGCACCCCGCCCTGCTTGAGCGGACGCACCGCCGGATCGTCCAAGGCGCGCAGCACCTGATAGAGGTCCACCTCTTCGGCGGGTTTGGCGAGCGTGTAGCCGCCCTTCATGCCCCTCCAGGGCGCCACCAAGCCCGCCTTTTTGAGCGGACGGAACAGCTGCTCCAAAAAGGCCACCCCTAAATCCTGGCGACGCGCGATGTCGGACACCGGCACGGGAGCGTGGTAGGCCGAATGCAAAGAAAGGTCGAGCAGGGCGCGCAGCGCCGCCTGGGTTTGGGAACGTAATCTCATGCCATCCGCCCTATTCGTCGTTGAAGGAAAGCGCCTCGAACGCGAGACGCCCGGAACAAACCGCCCCCTCGAGGGTCGCGGGCAGGCCCGTATCGGTCCAATCGCCCGCCAAGGCCAGCCCCGGATAGGGGGTCGCCTGGGGCCTCCGGCGCGCGGAGCGCGGGGTGAACACCGGGGTGGCCGCGCGTTCGGCGACGGCCCGGGCGCGCAACCAGGGGCTGAAGCAGCCGCGCCGTTCCAGCAAATCGCGGGCCGCCTCAAGCGCCGGAGCCTGGCCTCCTGAAGCCAAGCCCCCCGAAGCGGAGGCCACGAGGCAGGCGCGCCACAGGCCGCTCCCGCTTTCCCGGCTCGAAAACCCCCAATGAAAAGGCGCCTGAACGCCCCCGCTCGGGGCGAAGGCCAACAGGGGGGCCGGCAACAGCGGTGCGCGGCTCCAAATCCAGACCGAGAGGATCGTGGACGCGGGGCGTTCCGCCTGGGCGGCCAAGCCCAGCCGTCCGGCCCTTTGCGGCCCCAAAATGCGCGCCGCCTGGGCCGCCGGCACGGCCACGATCGCCCGGGCCGCGCTCGCCGCCTCCCCTTCGGCCCCCTCCAAGCGCCAAAGCCCCTTGTCGAATTCCAGGCCCTGGACCCGGCTCCGCAGACGCACCCTGCCGCCCGCCGCTTCGAGGAACCCCGCCACCGGCTCCAGCAGTTCCGTCAAGGGCGCGCGCGCGCGCCCCAAGGCCGCGGACTCCCCTCCGCGCAAAAAACCCCTGCCCAGGACGGCCAAGAACTCCTTCAGCCGCGCCTCCCGCGGACGGGCGTTCAGGGCGGCGAGGGTCATGGGCTCCCAGATCCACGCCAAGGCCTCCGGCCCCTGGCCGCAGCGTTCCAGCCAGTCGGCGACGCTGATGCCATCCGCGAACGCGGGCGGACCGCCCACCGCCGCCGCGGCCAGTTCGGGCGCGGCGAGGAGCATCCCCCCCAGACCCAAGCGGGCCCCCAGCGCGAGCGGCGCGAAGCGCGCCAGTCCCAACCCCAAATCCAAGGGGCCGGGGAGCCCGGAGGCTTTCAGCGTCTCGATCCGCCCGTCCGCCAGCAAATAGGGGATCTGAAGCGGCGTCTTAAAGTCCAACTCCGAAGCCGTCCCCAAGCGCTCCAGCAGTTCCCGGCATTCCCGATACGCGCCCAAAAAAAGATGCTGGCCCCGGTCCATGCGCCCGGCCGTCGGCTCCTGGAACGAGGCCGCGCGCCCCCCCAGGACCGGCCCGGATTCCCAAAGCTCGACCTTGAGCCCGCGTCGGGCCGCCTGCACGGCGGCCGAACATCCCGCCCAGCCCCCGCCCACGACCAGAAGATCCGGCGTCATCCCCACAGGAGCCCCCGCGCCAAGGCCGCGAACTTTTTCCGACGGCCCAGGGAATAGCGTTTTTCGAACACCCGATAGCCGTCCTTTTCCATCGTCTCCAGGATTCCGCCGTACACCAGGCGCATCATCCGCGGCGCGCGCAGGCCCTTCGCCGGCAAGCCCGCCGCGGCGCGATCGGCCTCGCGCAAGGCCGCGCGCGCGAGGCGCCCGTACTCGTAAAACAGACGCTGCGCGCGCGCGCCGCCTTCACCGGCCAAAAATTCGCCTTCCGTCAGACCGAAACGCGTCAGGTCCTCCAAGGCGACATAGCGGCGGCCGCGCCGGGCGTCCTCCCGGACGTCGCGCAGGATATTGATGATCTGAAACGCTTCCCCGAGCGCCCGGGCGAAGCCTTCGCCGCGGACCTCCTCCACCCCGAAAATCGGCAGGCAGGCCCTTCCGACGCTCCCGGCGACTTGGTAGCAATACCGCCGCAAATCCGCCCGCGTCCGCAACCGGGCCTTGCCGGCGGCGTCGGCTTCCGCTCCGTCCAGGAGTTCCCCGAGCCGCGCGAGAGGAATGCCCCTCCTCCGCAACAAGTCCGCCAAATCCCGGCCGAGTTCCGAGCCGGGGTTCCCCTGCGCCAGCGCAGCCAGCTCCTCCCGCCAGGCGGCCAGGTGTCGGCGGGCCTCCTTGGGCGCGAATTCGTCGGCGCAATCGTCGACCGCCCGGCAGAAGGCGTAATAGGTCCCCAAATCGCGCCGAGCGGCGCCGTCCAACAGCCAGGCGGCCGGCCCGAACGAGGAGGATTGCATCGCCGAGCGATACGGGCCTTCCGCCCCCAGGCCCGGAGTCTTCCCATCGTTCATCGGGTCCTCCCCAGCAAGGCTTTCAGCAGCAGTCGCGCGGCGTCGCCCTTGCCGATTTTGGGGCGCCGGGACAGCGTGTCGTAGTCCTGTTCCCGTATTTTTTCAAGGATGGCGCGCCCGCCCAAAAGCGTCAGCCGGATTTCCAAGCCGAGCCTCCCCGGAAGGCGTTCCGGCAGGCCTTCCCCCGCCGCAAATAGCGCCTCGGCGCGGTCGACCTGGACGCGCAACAGGGCCTTCAGTTCCGGCGTGCAGGGGCCCGTCTTCAGCTGCTCGTCGCCGACCCCCGCGGCCGCGCGTTCGTCGGAGGGCAGATAAATGCGGTCCCGCACCCGGGCGTCCGAGGCCAAGTCCTGCCAAAAATTGGCCAACTGGAGCGCGGTGCAAATCGCGTCCGACTCGGCCACCGCCGCGGGCGAATCCAGGCCGAAAGAGCGCAACACCAAACGACCGACGGGATTGGCGGAGCGGGTGCAATAGTCGAGCACTTCGGCGTGGTTGGCGTAACGGGCCTTGCGGCAATCCTGGAGAAAAGCGCGCACGAGATCTTTCAGGAGCCCCTCTTGCAGCCCGAAACGACTGCGGGCGTCGGCCAGGGCCGTGAACACCGGATCCCCGGCCGGATCGCGGTCGAGACGGTCCATCCAGTCCTCCAGCAATTCCACACGACGACCTTCGTAGGCGGGCTCGTCGCTGAAATCGTCGGCCGTCCGGGCGAAAGCGTACACGGCGGCGATGGCGTCGCGCTGGGGGCGCGGCAGCAGCAGCGAGGCCACGGGGAAATTCTCGTAATGGCCGAAGGCCATGCGGCGGCAATGACGGTAAGCGGAAGGGACGTCCACGGTTCAGTCCGAAGCGGAGGCAGCCGGGAAAATTTAAACCCGACCATTCTAGTGGGAAAACACTTGGTAAGCAAAAATGAATTCCGACCTATCCGTGGACGACCAGCGCGTTCAAGGTCCGCAGGCTCCAGCGGGGCGGGCGTCCCGGCGGGGCGCCTTTCCACGTGATCTCCCTGCGTTCGCCGGGCAGGAGGTCGAACCCGTTGTCCGAAAACCCGGACGGGGAGGGGCCTGAAACCTCGCAGGCCAGGGTGAGCGTCGCGGCCCGAAGTTCGAGCATCCAGACGCCGTCGCACACGCGGGCGGCCAAACGCGCCTGCGGCCGGGTCAAGGCGAGCCGCAGGGGTTGCGCAAAGAACAGGAGGGCCCTGCGTCGAAGGCCTTGGGGGCCTTCCCAAAAAGCGGCCAAAAATTGGCGGGAAGGATCGATGATCCCCGCTTGCGCGCGGGTGGCCCGAAAAACCCGCACCCCTTTCAGCGCGGAACCGCGCGCCCGCGAACGCAGGAGGACGGCTTCCCTGCCCCGCACGTTCCAGCGCTCCACCCGCAGCGTCCCTTGGGGGCTGAGGCCGTCGCAACTGAGCCAAAACTCGGCGAGGCCTGCGCTTTCGACGGCGCTGAGATGGATATCCTCAAAAGCTGCGGCGATCGCGTGATAGGCGAGTTTGGGCTCGTCGCGTCCGTCCAAGAGCGACCAGCTCACCGCCGGCCAGCAGTCGTTGTGCTGCCACACCAGGGCCCCCTGGGTATGGGGCTTGAGCCGGCGCCAATGCTCCACGCCGGCTTTCAGCACTCGCGCCTGGAGCGTCTGGCTGAGGTAACGCAGCGAATCCAGATCGCGCGCTTGGGGCAGGCGCCCCGAGAGGTAATAGGCGATCCGCCCGAGCCCCCCTCCGTTTTCCACCTTGTCGTGCGCGGGGAGTTCCGGCCCTTCCGGCCAGCGCCCGCGGGGCCCCAGCGCGTCGGCCAAGGCGGCCCTCCCGGGCAAGGCGGCGAAACCGAACTCGCTTAAAAAGCGGCCTTCGTCCTTGAGGTATTCCTCCGGCGCGGCGAAATGGGCCCAGACCGCCCAATGATGCCGATCGCCCTCGCCCGGATCGTTCGGATCGGAACCCCCATAGGGGCTGCCCGGCCAATAGGGTATCCCGGGGGCCTGCCGGGCGCACACCTGCGGAAGCGTGCGGTGGTAGATGGGCCGCCCCCAACGTTTCGCCGACGCCGCGCCGAACCAGCGGTCGTGGCGGGCCATGTGGTTTTCGTTGTTCCCGCACAGGAGGGCCAGACTGGGATGCCGTCTCAGGCGTTTGAGCGCCGAGGAGGCCTCCTCCCGGACCTGGGCCAGGAACGCCGGGGCCTCCGGGGCCTCCCCGCAGGCGAACGGGAAATCCTGCCAGACCAAGAGGCCCTTGCGGTCGCAGGCGCCGTAAAAAGCCTCGTCCTCGTACACGCCGCCGCCCCAGACGCGGAGCATGGTGTAGTTCGCCTCGTAGGCCCGGTCCACGAGCGCCTCGACCCTTGGCCGGCTCACCCGCGGCAAAAAGCTGTCGGCGGGGATCCAGTTCGCGCCTTTGGCGAACACCGGGGCGCCGTTGACCTTGAAGCCGAAGCCCGCTCCGCGGGCGTCCCGGACGCGCTCCAATTCCACCGTCCGTATCCCGCACTCCAGCCTCGCCGCCTCGACCCCGTCGAGTTCCAGCGTCGCCGTATGCAATGCGGGCGCCCCCAGGCCGCGCGGCCACCACAGTTCCGGGCGTTCCAGCGTCCAGGGCAGCGCAAAGGCGTTCGACCCGGGCCGCAGACGTTTCCGGCCTTCCCACGCCCAACCCGCCAGGCTCGCCCGGACGCGGACGCTGCGCGCGGCGGCGGAGACCAGCTCAAAGCGGAACTCCCCCCGGGCCCGCCGCGGGCCGGCCTCCAGCGTCCGAATCCAGAGCCCCTCGGCCTCGGGTTCGTCCGGAATCTCGAGGGTCAAAGGCCGGAAAATGCCGGACGTCGGCAGACGCGGGCCCCAATCCCAGCCGAACGAATAGGCCGCCTTGCGGCCGTGGACCCGGAGGTTTTCGTTGACCGCGGAAAGCCGCCCCTGGAGGCGCTCCAAACGCCGCAGGGCGCGCAGGGGGGATTCAAAATGTAGGAGAATTTGGTTGGCGCCCGGGCGCAGGAATCCGGCGGCGGAAAAAACATGGGGGACGAACATATTTGCGGCGCGCCCCAGCGGGCGGCCGTTGACGCGGATTTCGCACCAGGTGTCGAGCCCTTCGGCCTTCAGGCGCACGGCGGGCGCGCCCGCGAATCCGGCGGGGAGGGTGAACGAACGGCGGTACCACCAATCCCGCTCTTCGACCCAACGCGCCGCCGCCTCCCCCAAGGCGCGGTGGGGATCGGGAATGCGGCCCTGGGCGATCAAATCCTGGTGCACCGTCCCCGGCACCCGGGCGGGCGCCCAGCCCCGGCGGGGCGCCCGCCCGGAGGACGGATCGCCCTCGGCGAATTCCCAGTCGCCCCCCAGATCCAGGCTCAGCGCCATCGCCGCCTCAGTACGCGGCCAACAACTTCAGCGTGTGCCCCGGATTTTCCACCGGGACGCAGCGCAGGCCGGCCACGCGGGTGGCGGGATAGTCGTTGCCGCCTTCGGCGAGATTGTCCCCGAAAAAGACGGCGTCGGAAGCGCCGATATTCAGATGGGCCAAAAAACGCCGGATGCCCCATTCCTTGTCGATGCCCCCCGGCGTGATGTCGACGCTGGTGGTGCCCCCGACGCGGATGTTCAGGCCCGGCCCCAGTTCCGCCTCCAGTTCGGCGGCCCACACGCGGCGCCGGGCGCCTTCGGGATCATAAGCGCGTTTGGCCGCGTCGGGGGCGCTCCGACCGATGGCCGAAAGCGTGACTTGGCTGCCGCGGTCCTGGAGCTGGTCCTCGGCGGTCGTCAGGCTGCGGATGGCGTGGCGTTCGATCAGGCGCCGAAAAGCGGAAAGGATGCGTTCCTTGGTCGCCGGGTCGAACTTCTCCCTCCAAATTTCGGCGCATTCCCTGGCGTCACGCCCCCCCCGCACGGCGACGTAATGGCTTCCCGAGACCCCCAACAGATGGTGGTCGACGTCCAAAAAGGGGCTGACCTGGGCCGCGATCTGCGCGTAGGTGCTGCCGCTGATGAAGGCGAAAGCGGTCCCCCCACGGACGATGCGGGAGATCTCCGCGGCCATTTCGGGGGCCACGGGCCGGGTGCTGGGGCAGATGGTGTCGTCGATATCGGCGATCAGGACTTTGGGCACGCAAAGCCTCGGAAAACGGGCGAAACATGGCCGCGGATCAGGCGACCGCCAATTGGGAAAACAGGGCCAAGGTCTCTCGGGGATGGCGGATTTCGACGCAATCCATGACGGCGAGGACCGGATGGTCGTTGCCGGTCTCCTCGAAGCGGTCCCCAAAATAAAGGCATTCGCGGGCGTGCCAGCCCTGCAGGGCTATCAATTGGCGCACGCCGCTCCCCTTGTCGACGCCCAAGGGCGTGATGTCGAGGCTGGTGGTCCCCCCCACCCTGAAATTGAAGCGCCCTTCGCCCAGGCGTTCCTGGAGCCGGCGCACCCAGGCCCTCCGGACGCTGCCGTCCGGATCGAAAGCCCGCTTGCGCTCCAAAGGCGCGTTGTATCCCAAAGCCGAGAGCGTGATCTGGCTGCCGCGGTCCTGGATTTGGTCGGCTTCGTCGGTGTCGGGAACCAGTTTGAATTCGGCGACCAGCGCCCGGATGCCGTCCAAAATTTCGGCCCGATCGGCCTCGCTGAAGGCGTGCCGGAATAGGGGCCGCACTTGGGGCCCGGAAGGGCCGGGAACGACCCGCACCGCCTCGGAGCCGGAGGTGCCCACCAGGATGTGGGGCCGGCTGAGCTTCGCCGAGACCTGTTCGAGCATGCGCGGGAGCGCGGCCCCGCTGACCACCGCCAGACCCAGCCCGCGGTCGACCAAAGCGTCCATCACCTCGGCCATTTCCGGGCCCAAGCCATGGGACGCGCCCACCACCGTGTCGTCCATGTCGGTGAGCACCGCTTTGACGCTGCGGGGAGGGAGGCTTCGGTGCGGGTTCATCTCAATCCACCGGGGCGACGTCCAGGAAGGCGACTCGGGTATGGTTGCGCTTGGCGCTTTCCAGGCCCCAGGGGTCCCGGAACAAGCCCACCGTGCGGCCGTCCATGTCGGCGACGACCCGGCAAGTCCCGGCGTCGCGCAGGATGTCCAAGGCCTCCTGGGGGCCCTTCAGCCAGCGCGCCGCCTTGTAGTCCAGGCGTCCCAGGTCGGTCTTGGCGCCGTACTCGTTCAGCAGGCGGTATTGCAGGACCTCGAACTGCAAGGGGCCAACGGCCCCGAGCAGAAGATCGTTTCCGGCCGCCGAAGGATCCTTGAACCCCTGGATGGCGCCCTCTTCGAGAAGCTCCTCCAGGCCCTTGTTGAAGGCCTTGCGGGCGCTGGGCGCGCAACGCAAAACCCCGAAATGTTCGCAGGGGAAGCGCGGCACGTCCGGGAAGCACAAGTCCCTGGAAACGGTCAGGCTGTCCCCGATGCGGAGCTGGCCCGCGTTCATGATGCCCAAAATGTCCCCGGCGAAGGCTTCGGTGACGGTGTCGCGCTCGCGCCCGAAAAATTCCTTGGGATTGCTGAGGCGGATGGGCCGGGCAAGGCGCGAATGCCAGGCTTCCATGCCGCCTTCAAAGCGCCCGGAGATGACCCGAAGAAAGGCGATCCGGTCCCGGTGGCGGGGGTCCATATTGGCCTGGGTCTTGAAGACGAAAGCCGTGAAGCGTTCGTCCGCGGGTTGGATTTCCCCGGAACCCTTCAGAGGCCGCGCGTGGGGCTCGGGCCCCAGCCCCAAAAACCCCTTGAGCAGGGGCTCCACCCCGAAATTGGTCACCGCCGAGCCGAAAAACACGGGGGACAGCAGGCCGGCCTGGACGAGTTCGTCATCGTGCTGGAGCCCCATGGTCGCGAGCATTTCCAGCTCGGTCTTCAAGGCCCGGACCGCGTCGGGGCCGATCTTGGCCTCGATCGAAGGATCATCCAAGGACGCCTTACGCGCCAAGGCCTCGCGGGCGCCCCCCTCTTGCCGCTCGAAAAGCAGGGCTTCCCCGCTCTTGGGTTCGGCCACCCCGCAAAACGACGGGCCGTTGCCGATGGGCCAGTTCACGGGATAGGCGTCCAAGCCCAGCTTGGATTTGAGTTCGTCGAGAATCTGGAGCGGTTCCAGGGAGGGGCGGTCCATCTTGTTGACGAAAGTGAAGACCGGAAGCCCTTTGAGGCGGCACACGGCGTACAGTTTTTCGGTGATGGGTTCCACGCCCTTGCCGCCGTCCAGCAGCATGATGGCCGCGTCCGCCGCCAAAAGGGTCCGGTAGGTGTCCTCGCCGAAATCCTGGTGGCCCGGGGTGTCCAGGAGATTGACCTTCCAGCCCTCGTACTCGAACTGGAGCACCGTGCTGGTGACCGAAATCCCGCGTTCGCGTTCGATGGCCATCCAGTCGCTGGTGGCGGAACGCTGGGCCCGCCGCGCCTTGACGCTGCCGGCCATCTGGATGGCGCCGCCGTAGAGCAGGAACTTTTCGGTCAACGTCGTTTTGCCCGCATCGGGGTGGGCGATGATGGCGAAGGTGCGGCGCCGGGCGATTTCCGCTGAAAGTTCCATGGTCCTCTACGCTCGATGAAAGCACTTAACCCGGGACGTTTTCCCGGGGCCCCCAGACGCGGCCCCGCCGGACTTCAACGCCGGGGCTTGCAGGCGGGGCGCATAAAAGACAAGGCCCGCCACGTGCGGGCGGGCCTTGGATTGGTGCGCGGGGCGGGACTTGAACCCGCACGGGTTTCCCCATACGCCCCTCAAACGTACGTGTCTGCCAGTTTCACCACCCGCGCTCAAAGGGGAGGATATTATCCACGTATCCGCCCCAGTGGCAAGGGTCATTCTTCAAACATTTTGTGCGGAATCAGGCGCCAATAATCCTCTTGGCTGGCGTCGTCCAGGCAGGCTTGGATGATCTTCTTGCCCAGGGGATCGAGCTCGGGCACCAGGAAAGGCTTGAGCTCCTGTTTGAAGAACTCCCTCCATTGGTGGGCGCCTTCGGCGAAGACCTCTTCGCCCCCTTCGCTTTGGCTGGTGACGTCCAGGAACAGGCGGGGGATGAGGGTGCCTTCGATCTGCACGCTCTGCGGAACGTAGCCCAGCAGGGGGCAGGGGCTGTCCATGACCTGCTCGCGCCGGAAACGCGCGCCGCCGCGGCGGGCCAGGTATTCCCGGGCCACCCACTCGGCCATGAAGCCGACTTTCCAGGCCCCGATATGCTGGTTGGGGATGAGCACGTAACGGGTTTCCGGGGTGGAGACGATCTGCCTCAGCAACAGGTTGGCCTGATCGACGCGCCGTCCGGTGCAAAAAGCCCAGTAACTGCCCACGCCTTCGGACTGCATCCCCTCCCGGTCCTGGATGCTCGGATTGGCGTGGCCGCGGGGCGCGACCAGGCGCCAGAGCCAAGCCAGGGCCGGATTGAGCACGTGCATCAAACCGATGATCCCGTAACGGCGGCTTTCGTCGTGCGTCGGCGGGCAACGCACCCCGAAACTGCGCACGCTCACCCGCGCGGGGCCGTCCATGATGTTGTTGATCATGTGCCGGGGAATGATCACCCGGGGGTTGGGGCAGAGCTTCCCTGGAGCGTCCTCGATGTGTTCCCAAATCAGGGCCTGCCCGCCGGGAACCACGTGGTGGTTGAGGAAAATAAGGGGCTCGCTCGGCGCGATGGCCATGCGCTCCAGGTGCGGATCGGTCCCGTAGGCCGTGATGTGGTCGACGCGCACGAACCACGCCGCCTCGGCGTCCACCAGGCAGAGCCTGCTCTCGTTTTTGCTGTAGGAGGGGTGGGCGCAGGCCATGTCGTCGGCGATGGGGTGCAGATGGCAGGCTTCCGGCAGGATCAGGGTGCGTTCCTCGCCGGTGATCAGGTTGCGCCCCAACAGCAGGCGGCCGTCGTCCATGCGCTGGATATGCTCCGTCATCTCGCTCTTGCCGCCGCCGGAAGCGCCCTCGTGCATGAGGATCATGCGGTTGTCGTAGGGCGTGACCACCCCGACCGCGGCGCAATGGTTCGTCACCCAGCCTTCGCGCTCCCCGATATCCAGCAGCAGGCTGTATACGCCTTTCTTGGCGGAAGGCCCGGGATAAAGGTTGTAGCTGAAGATTTCCTGGAAACTTTGGCAGCGCCGATGGACGACCACCTGCTTCCCGCCGAAACGCGTGTGGCGGAAAGGCGGGGCGATGAACAGGACGCCCGCGTTCAGCTTGAAATCCGCGGGAACTTCGGTCCGGGGGATCATCCCCTGCAGGTCGCCCAAGGCTCCCGCAAAAAAGCCCGCCTGGATGGGGCAGATCAACAGGGCCCCGTAACCCAGCCCCTCGGGACCGGCGTAGAAGGGCACCAGGATCAGTTCCTGGCCTTTGAGCCAGTCCAAAGTCGCCTGCCGGGTCTTGTCAAAGGGCTCGCCAAAACGCTCGATATAGGTGGGCTTGTCGGTCGGCAGGTCGTCCCCGATCACCATGGCGTCCGGGTCGCGGCGCCGCATGGCGGGCTCGGGATAGTTCACGGAAATGCCGTTGCGGGCCTTGGTGACGACGGCTTCGACCACCTTCCCCTTGCCGGGGACGTCGAAGGCGACCGTGTACTCGTCCTTGTCGTCGCGGTTGCCCAGGCTCCAATCGGTCACTCCCGCCTGGCGCCCCAGCGCCCAATTCAGGAGATCTTCGCGGCATTCCGGAACGTGGATCGCCGGAGCGGCTCCGATCACCTCGATGACGGAGGCGGGAAGGTCGAGTTTGGACCAATCGGTCTTGAAGTCGATGGTCTTGCGGGGAAGGGGAACCGGTGTCATGTCTGCGCGCTTCGAAGGGAGGATTGCCTTACCGTACGCAAGAATACAGCAGAGGGGTCGATTCCTAAAGACGAAATCACTCCAAAAACGGCAGGCGCATCAGCCCGCGCTTTTCCTCGTACAAAAGGTAACCGTAGCGCCGACCGAACTCCCAAAGGTCGCGGGTGACGGCCACGTCGTTTTGGCAGTACTCCAGCAGTTCGGCCAAGCGCCCCTGGCGCCACCATTCCACCGCCATGGTTCCTTCCGCCGTTTTGGACCGACCCAAGGTCGCCTGGGCCAGCGAATCCAGGCGCAAACGCCGCCCCAGGGCGCGCTGCACGCAATCCAAGAGATCCAAATTCCGGGTGCGCCCTTCCAAGCCGGCGCCTCCCGGATAACCGGAAAGCACGGCATAGTCGAAACGGAGGTGATTGAAGCCCACCACGAGTTCCGCCTCCTCCAGACGCCGGATCAGCTCCGGAACCTGGGCTTCGACATACTGGCGGAAACGACCCTCGCGCGAGGACCACAGCACCGCGACCGAGACGCGCATGGCGTCGGCGCGGTCCCAGCCCCCGACTTCGGCGGCCAAAAACTGGGTCTCCAAGTCGAACACGACCACGTCCCCCGGGGCCCTTCCCGGCGACGGCGGTGCGGGCGCCGCGGCCAAAACGGCCGCCCCTGCGGGCGCGGCCGCCTTCGTCAGGACCGGAGCCGACTTCCCCGGTGGCTCCGGATTCGCTCCGCCCGCCCGCCCCTCGGGAACCCCGGACACGTCCTCGGCTTCCGAGCCGCGGGCGCGATGACGCGCCAGCAGGCGCCTGCACAGTTCCAGGGCGCCGGCCTTGTCCAAGGGCTTGTTGCCGTTGCCGCATTTGGGGCTCTGGATGCAGGCCGGGCAGCCCTCTTCGCAGGGGCACTCCTTCAGCAGTTCAGCGACCGCCTCCAACCAGGCGCCGACGATCTCGAAACCCTGCTCCGCCAAGGCCGCGCCGCCGGCGTGCCCGTCGTAAATGAATATCGCGGGGCGGTCCAGTTGGGGGTGGTCCGGCGTGCTGACTCCCCCCAAGTCCCAGCGGTCGCACAGCGCGAAAACAGGCAACAAGGCGATCTGGGCGTGCTCGAGCGCATGGATAGAACCGGCGAAATCCAGCCCGGCCGTGGCGAATTCCCCGCGCCAGGCGGGAGGCAGCTCCCACCAGGCCGCCTTGGTTTCGTATTCGTGGAGGGGCATCTCCAACGCGTGCTCCGACAGGAGCTTCTGGCTGGAGACGTTCTTGACCGCGTAGCCGGTGACCTGTTCCCGGGCCCGCACCGAGCCGAAACACCAGTCCAGCCCCCCCAAGGCCAGCCGCTTCTCCACCTTGAGAATCTCGATCTCGTCGTCGGAGCGCGGCTCGGTGTAGCGGTCGCTCTCGATTTCACGGACCTCGACGCGCTTGCGCTCCAGGTCCAGCGCGGTCACCTCCCAGGAGACGCCCTGATGCAGGTACACCGCGCCCGGATGCCCGTCCCGATAGACGCGGGGAACGTCCAAAGTCCCGATCTCGCGCCGCGTTTCCCCGTCGACGGCCACGATCGAGAAGCTGTCCCCGCACCCGCGCAAATTCACGGTCCGGGCGGGCCGCCCCTGGGAGGCGTGATGGCGCCCCGAAGCTCCCCGACGCAGGGAACCGTTCCGCCAAAGAGACTCCAAAAGGCCGGGCGTGGCGGGGCCGAACCAGCGCGCGTCCTCTTCCGTCAGGGGGAGCTCCTCGGCGGCGCAGACCAGGTGCCCGGCGAGGATCACCGGATTGTCCACGGGCACGCGGGCGCGCTCCAAGGCGCGCCCGAAAAACGCCTCGGGATGCCGCATAAAATACTGGTCCAAGGCGTCGTTGAGCCCCACCAACAGCACCAAACTGGGCCGCCCGGAACGGCCCACCCGGCCCATCCTCTGGCGGGCCGAGATCATCGTCGAGGGAAAGCCGACCAGCACGCAGGCGTCCAAGCCCCCAACGTCGATCCCCAATTCCAAGGCGCTAGTGGCCAGCACGCCGTCGAGCTTACCCTCGAAGAGGCGGCGTTCGATCTCGCGCCTCTGCGCCGGAAGATAGCCCGCGCGGTACCCGGCGATGCGTTCCTTGAGCTCCGGCCGCCCCTGAGCCGCCCAGAGGTGCATCAGTTCCGCCACTTTGCGGGCTTTGGCGAAGGCGATGGTCTTGTGCCCGGTGGAGACCAGGCGGGTGAACAAGTCGGTGGCCTCCCGATAGGGGCTGGCCAGGGGGTTCCATAGCGCCAGATGGCGTTCGGCGCGGGGCGCGCCGCCGGCTTCGATGACCTCGCTGGGTGCCCCCAGCAGGCCTTCGGCGAAGGCTCCCGGTTCGGCCATCGTGGCCGAAAGCAGCAGAAAGCGCGGGGAGGAACCGTAGTGTTCGGCCAGGCGCCGCAGACGCCGCAGGGTGTGGGCCACATGCGCGCCGAAGACCCCCCGGTAGGTGTGGGCCTCGTCGACCACGACGTACTTCAACCGCGCAAAAAAACCCGCCCAGGCGCTGTGGAAGGGCAGCAGGCCCAGATGCAGCATGTCGGGGTTGGTCAACAGCAAGGCCGGAGGGCTCCGGCGGATTTTGGCGCGGCGGTAGGACGTCGTGTCGCCGTCGTAGATTTCCGCCCTCCAGGCGCCCGAGGGGACGCCCGGCGGCTGCGGGCAGGCCTCCAGCCAGGCATTAAGGATGCCGGCCTGGTCCTGCGCGAGGGCCTTGATGGGGTACAAAAAAAGCGCCGTCGCCGTCGGGTCGGCCCTCAGGGCCTCCAACACGGGCAACAGGCAGCTCAGGGTCTTGCCGCTGGCGGTGGGGGTGACGAGGGTGACGTGACGGCCGGCGCGGGCGGCGTCCAGGGTGAGGGCTTGATGGGAATAAAGTCGGCCGATCCCGCGGGCCTTGAGCGCCGCGGCGACCCCGGGCTCCAGCGGGGCTTTGGGTTCGCCCCAAACCGCCGCCACCTCGGGCTCCACCGCCTCGGCCACGAGCTGTCCGTCATAGCCGGCGGCGGACTTCAGCGATTCAAAAAAAGGATGCAGGGGAGGCGCTCAAGCGGCGACGCGCTCGTAAAAGGTGTCGATCCATTCCTTGGCCATGGCCGAACCGACGAAGGCTTCGCGGCTCGCGGCCACGGCCTTGCGCAGGCGTCCTCCGATGACGACCCCCAAGCCGGCGTCCACCGCCTGCTGGCGAAGTTCGACCAACACCCGCATGCCCGCGAGGTACTCGCGGACCCTCCCTTCCTGCGGCAGGGCCTGGGCGTTCTTGAGAAGACGCTCGGGATCCACGGAGCCGTCCTCCCGCAGGGAGCCGTCCATCGTCCAATTGGCGTCCCGAAGCACTTCCGGGGCCTTGGCCCGGGCCTTTTCCAGGCTTTTCGCCAACATTTTCAAGGCCGGTTTGACGCCGATCAAGGGCCCCAAAAAGCCCAACATCACCTTACGGGTTTCTTCCAGCATCGCGCAAAAAGCGTCGTTTTCCGGCTGGCCGATGTCGGCGACCGCGATCGGATCGGATTCCTCCGCGGGAACGGTTTCGGAAACGGCGACGGGAGGGACTTCCGCCGGCGGCACGGGCAGGGGCGTTGACGCTTCGGCCAGGGGCTCCTGCACCGCCCCTTCGGCCGCCAGTTCCCCGCGAGCCCGGGCCAGCAGTTCCGCCAGACGCCTGTCGTTGCGGGCCTTTTCGGCAAGATCCTCGGCCTGGGCGGCGGACTCCCGCGAACGCCGTTCTTCCTCCAGCTTTTCCACTTCGTTGCGGCGCAGAATCTCCAGTTCCCTGGCCCGGCGCGCCTCCTGTTCCTGGCGCTCCAGGGAATCGCGGCGCAAGGCTTCCCTCCGGGAATTCTCGGCCTCCTCGACAACGCGCTTCGCCTCGGCGTCCTTGGACCTGCGGGCCTCCTCGGCCACGCGCTTGCGGTCGAGACGGCGTTCCTCAAAGGCGCGCAAAACCTCCTGCTCCTCGGGGGTCAGTTCCTCGGCCCCGTGGGGCTCCGGCGCGGAGTCGTCCTTCAGCGCCGTGCCCGCCGCCTTGTTGGCCGGGGCGACGTCGCCGAAGATCTCCATCATATCGTCGAGATTGAAGCCTTCTTCGTTGCGGCCCATCGCGCCCGTTCCCCGAGTTGCAAGCCTTGCGGCAATTTTACCGTTAAATTTTAGGGCATTTCGCCGGAAGCGTCAAACTCCGCGCTCAAAGCTTCTTTGATCCGCCGGGCCAATTTCGGCCCGACCCCTTCGACCTCGGCAATCCGCTCCAAGGCGGCCGAGCGGACGCCTTCCACGCTGCCCAAAACCCTCAACAAACGCGTTTTGAGCGCCGGCCCCACCCCGGGAATGTCGTCCAAGGCGCTGTGGGTCAAGGCCTTGGCGCGGAGGCTCCGGTGAAACGTGATGGCGAAACGGTGGGCTTCGTCCCTCAGCCGTTGAACCAGCAGCCGGCCTGGGGAGCGTTCGCTTAAGCGGATGCTCTCGAAAACCCCAGGAACGAAAATTTCCTCGAAACGCTTCGCCAAACCCACCACCGCCAAGTGGTTCAATTCCAGTTCGCGCAGGGCCGCCACGGCGGCGCTCAACTGACCTTTGCCCCCGTCGATGACGATCAAATCGGGCCAGGGGCCGCCTTCGGCCTTGACCCGCGCGTACCTCCGGGTGACGACCTCGTGCATGCTGGCGAAATCGTCCACGCCTTGGACGGTCTTGATCTTGAAGCGCCGGTATTCGCCCGGAGCCGGGCGGCCATCGGCCATGACCACCATCGAAGCGACGGTTTGGCTGCCCTGGAAATGCGAAATATCGAAGCCGTCGATGCGCCTCGGCGGGCCGGACAGCGCCAGCACCGTGCGCAGCTCTTCCAGCGCGGCCTGGACGTTCCCGGCGGGAGCCAGCGGCCGCGCCTCTTTGCGTTCCCCGAAACGCCGGTCGCCGCCCTCCGCTTCCCGCAGCATTTCCCGGGCGTTGGCCTCGCAAAGCCGCACGAGCGCGACCTTTTCGCCCCTTTGCGGCCAGGTGATCTGGACCTTCGCCCCCCGCTTTCCCGAAAGCCATTCCCCGAGGGCGGCGTCCTCCTCGACGGGATGGCTCAACAAAAGTTCCGCCGGGACGGCCGTAGCGCCCACATAGAACTGGCGCACAAAGGCCGTCAGGGTCTCCGAAGGATCCGCGGATTCGGCGTTGGCCAGGCGGCAATCCTGCCAGTCCACCAGCTTGCCGCCGCGCACGAAAAACACTTTCACGGCCGCGGAGGCGTCCCCCGGCGCCAGGGCGATAACGTCCACGTCCTTGGGCTCCGGAAGGACCACGCGCTGCTTTTCGCGCACGATCTCCACCGCCCTGAGGCTGTCCCTCCAGCGGGCCGCCTCCTCGTACTTAAGCGCCTCGGAGGCCTCCCGCATCCGGTGACGCAGTTCCTCCAACAGCCCGTCCGCCTTGCCGTCCAGCAGCAGTTCGGCCTCCCGGACGTGCTCCAGGTAACGGTCGCGGCTTTCACCCCAGGCGACGCAAGGCGCGTCGCACTGGTGCAGATCGAAGTACAGGCAAGGCCGTTCGAGCTTGCGGTCGATCTCCAGCGAACACTGCCGTATCCCCAGATGCCGATGGACCAGACGGAGGGCCTCCCGCATGGCGCCGACGTGCACGAAAGGCCCGAAATAGCGGTCGGCCGAAAGGTGCGGCCGCCGGGTCACCAACAGGCGAGGATACGGCTCGCCCAGGGTGAGCTGCAGGTAGGGGTAGCGCTTGTCGTCCCGCAGCAGCACGTTGAAGCGCGGCCGGAAGCGCTTGATCAGGTTTTCCTCGAGGACCAGCGCCTCGAGTTCGCTGCCGACCACCAGCACCTCGAAATCGCGGATGGTCGCCACCAGGATGCGGTTCTTGGGGCTCAAGTCGGCGCGTTCCTGGAAGTACTGGAACACGCGCCGGCGGAGGCTCACCGCCTTGCCGACGTAGATGACCGTCCCCTCGGCGTCCTTGTAGAGATAGCAGCCGGGCTCCTCGGGAACGCGATCCAGGGCCTGCCGGAGCTGCGCCTCCACTTCAGGCCCCGGGCTTGGGGCGAGGGCTCCGCCGGCGCCCCCCGGAGCCGCGGCGCACGACCCGTTCGGGGCCCTTGCCCCCGTCGATCCGCAGGTCCTTGGCGTCGATGAGTTCGCCCGGCTTCAGGTTCCTCAGTCGCTGGACCTGGTCCCGTATTTCGGCGGCGCGTTCAAATTCCAACGCGGCGGCGGCCTCGCGCATGTCCTTTTCGAGGCGCACGATCAGTTTGGGGATGGACTCCGGATCGACAAAATCCGCCCCCGCGCCGTCGGAGGCTTTGGGGACGTCGATGGTGTAGTAGTCGGCTTCGTAGACCGACTCGAGGACGTCCTTGATGGAGGAGCGCACGGTTTGGGGCGTGATGCCGTGCTCCCGGTTGTATTCCAACTGGCGTTCGCGGCGGCGCAGGGTCTCGTCCATGGCGCGCCGCATGCTCGCGGTGACGGAGGCCGCGTACAGGATGGCGCGGCCTTCGACGTTGCGGGCGGCCCGGCCCATGGTCTGAATCAGGCTGCGGTCCGAGCGGAGAAAGCCCTCCTTGTCGGCGTCCAAAATCGCCACCAGGCTGACTTCGGGAAGGTCCAGGCCTTCGCGCAGCAGGTTGATGCCCACCAGGCAGTCGAATTCCCCCAGGCGCAGGCTCCTCAGGATTTTCACCCGCTCCAAGGCGTCGATGTCGGAATGGAGGTAGCGCACCCGGACGCCCTGGTCCGAAAAATAGCGCGTCAGTTCCTCGGCCATCCGCTTGGTGAGCGTCGTCACCAGGACCCGTTCGCCCTTGGCGGCGCGCGCGCGCACCTCGCCCAAAAGGTCGTCCACCTGGCTGGCCGCGGGCCGCACTTCGATCTCCGGATCCACCAGTCCGGTGGGCCGGATGATCTGCTCGGCCACCGCGCCCTGGGCCTTTTTCATTTCCCATTCCCCGGGCGTCGCGCTGACGTGGACGCACTGCGGGCAACGCTGCTCGAACTCCTCGAAATACAGGGGCCGGTTGTCCAAAGCGCTGGGCAGGCGAAACCCGTGCTCCACCAGGTTCAGTTTGCGGCTGCGGTCGCCTTCGTACATCCCCCGGACCTGCGGCACCGTGACGTGGCTTTCGTCGATGATCACCAGCGAGCCCTTGGGCAGATAGTCCAACAGGGTCTTCGGGGGCGTCCCCGCTTCGCGGCCGTCGAGATGGCGGCTGTAATTCTCGATGCCCGCGCAACTGCCGGTTTCCTTGAGCATCTCCAGGTCGAAGCGGGTCCGCTGGTCCAGCCGTTGGGCCTCCAAGAGGCGCCCTCCGGCCTTGAACTCCTCGAGGCGTTCCTTCAGTTCGGCCTGGATCGAGGAGACGGCCCGGGCCGTCTCCGACTGCGGCATGACGTAGATTTTGGCCGGATAGACGGCGGCCTGATCCATGGTCCGGATGGGCTTCATGGTGAGCGCGTCCAATTCCTGGATGCGTTCGACCTCGTCCCCGAAAAAATCGACCGCGAAAATCGTCTCCCCGTAGGCCGGGAATATCTCCACCCGGTCGCCGCGGACGCGGAACTGGCCGCGCACAAAATCCAGGTGGGCGCGCACGTATTGCATCTCCACCAGTTTCCGCAGGAGCGGATCCCTGGGGGCGACGGCGCCCTTTTGGAAAGCGACGTACATGTCGCGATAGATGTCCGGATCGCCCAGGCCGTAGATGCAGCTGACCGAGGAGACGACCACGGTGTCCCGGCGCTCCAGCAAGGCATGCGTCGCGGACAGCCTCAAACGGTCGAGTTCGTCGTTGATCGCCGCGTCTTTTTCGATGTAGGTGTCGGTCGAGGCGACATAGGCCTCCGGCTGGTAATAATCGTAATAGCTGACGAAATATTCGACGCGGTTTTCCGGGAAGAACGATTTGAACTCGCCGTAAAGCTGGGCGGCGAGGGTCTTGTTGTGGCTGATGATCAGCGTGGGCCGGTTCACGCGGGCGATCAGGTTGGCCATGGTGAAGGTCTTGCCCGATCCGGTCACCCCCAGCAGCACCTGATGGCGCCGACCCGCGTCCAAGCCGGCCACCAGCGACTCGATGGCCGCCGGCTGGTCGCCCTGGGGGGAATAGTCGGATCGCAGTCGGAATTCCGGCATGGCCTTCAGATACCTTTACGCTGGTAGATGTCCTTCAAAAGCAGCTTCAAACGCTCGTTCTCCGGCTCCTTTTCGGCGATTTTCTGGCAGAGCCGCATCGCGTCCAGCAACAGGTCCTGGGCGAGGTAACGCCGCGCGGTCGCGAGCATGCCTTCTATATCCGCGTCCAGGTGCCGGGTCGTGGCCGTGTGCAGCACTTCGGAAATCCGGCGGGAGCGGCTCAAGGCCTCCGCCCGGGCCACCGAACCGCCTCCCTGGCGCGCAGCCCGGCGTTTGAGCGCCTCGTCCAGGTTGGCCTGGTGCCGGGCCTCCTCGGTGCGCTTCAGCAGTTCGACGGCAGCCCGCTCCTTGCGGGCCGCCTCCTCGGCGCTGCGGCGTTCCGCCTCCGCCTTTTCCAGCATGGCCCGGTCGCGGGCTTCGGCTTCCCGTTCGCGCTTCAGCCCGTCCTCTTCAAGGGCCAGCCGCCGCCGGCGTTCGTCGTCCAGGTGCGCATTCAGCTCGCGGAGGGTCTGGTCCCGGACCTCGGCTTGCAGGCGCTCCATTTCGACGCGCATGAACTCCTTCATCTGCTCCTGGAGGGCCTGCTCCCGCTCGTGCATGCGGCGGCGTTCCTCCTCCAGCGCGGCCCGCTGGCCGGCCCGTTCGGCCGCGAGGCGCTCCTCCAATTCCTTGAGCGCCGCTTCCTTGGCCTTGGCTTCGGCCTCCCGGCGCGCCGCCTCGACGGCGTGGCGCAGCATTTCCTCTTCCCTTTGGCGGAGCCCGTCCGCCGAATGGGACTTCTCCTCGGCCAAGCGCCGTTTCAGTTCTTCCCTTTCCGCCACGACGGCGTCGAAAGACTCCCGCGCCTCAGCCGCGCCCGATCCGGAGCCGGCCGGCCGCGAATCCGGCGCCGCCGAAAGCTCGGCCGCGGGCGCCGGGCGGTCCTCCCGCTCCGCGATTTCCGCCTGTCCCGATCCGATAGCCTTGAGCTCGCGGACCGCCGCCTCGATCACCGCCGATTCGCGCCTGGCGGCGTCCTCGGCGGAACGGCGCTCCTCTTCGATGCGGCCGCGCACCGCCTCCTCTTCGTCCCGCCATTCGGCCAAATCCTGGGCGGCGTAGCTCCGGTCCCCTCGGCCGCGGTCCTGCTCCGCCGCGGAAAGGCGGGCCTGGGCTTCGACCAGGCGGGCTTGGGCCAGGGGCTGACCTGGATCGAGTTTGAGCATGACGGCCAGGGTGCTGACGGCGTTCTCGTAGTCCTCGGCCGCGAAATAGGCCTCGACGGCCCCTTCCAAGCGGGACAACACGTCGGCCGCCGCGTCCCCGGCCAGGGCGCTATTTTCCCGGGCTTCGGATTCGGCCTGAAGGCGCGCTTCCTCCTGGAGCCGGGCCGCGCGGATGTCGTCCAGCAGGCGGCCCGCCTCCAAATTGCCGGGATCGGCCTCCACGAGACGGTGCCCGAGGGCTTCGGCCTGGTCGAACTCTCCGGCCTGCAATTTTTGGCGGCCCGTGACCAGGGAACGTTCGATGTTTTTGATGAGGGCTTCCCCCGCCCGGGCGTCGCCCGCCTGAAGGCGTAGCACCTTCCGCAGGCTGGACAGTTCCTTTTCGTCGTTGCCTTGCGCCCCGAACAGGCGGGCCGCTTCCATCTGGCTGCGGGCCCCGCCGACGATATCCCCTTTTTTGACCAGGAGATCGGCGATCATGGAATGGATGTTGGGGTCTTCCGGGAACAGTTCGGCGGTGCGGCGGTATTCCTCAAGCGCGCGGTCCCACTGGCCGGACTGGGTGAAGCCGTAGGCGGATTTAAGGAGGTGGCGTTTGTCTGAAGACATATCCCCTATTCCGAAAGGCGGCTTCTGCGGACATCTTACCCCCTAGCGGCGGGCCTGCCCACCGCTAGGGTTTCAGAATTGGGCCAAAAATCTCGGATCGTTCTCGACGAAAAGACGGATGTCGTTGATGCCCCATTTAAGCATGGCGATGCGCTCGACGCCCATCCCGAAGGCGAACCCGGTGTAGGCTTCGGGGTCCAGGCCGCAGGAACGGAACACCTCCGGATGCACCATGCCCGCGCCCATGATCTCGATGTAACCCGACTGCTTGCACAGGCCGCACCCTTTGCCTTGGCACTGGAAGCACTGGACGTCCACCTCCACCGAGGGTTCGGTGAAGCCGAAATGGCTCGGGCGCAGGCGCACGCCCAGGCGCCGCCCGAACATCAAGCGGGCGAAGGTCTCCAGGGTGCCCTTGAGATCCGAAAAACGGACCTTGCCGAAGGTGTCCACGGCCAGCCCTTCGATCTGGTGGAACTGGGCGCCGTGGGTGGCGTCGGCGGCGTCCCGACGATAGACCCGTCCCGGGGCGATCATGCGCAGGGGCGGCTTGCGGCTTTTCATGACCCGAATCTGGACGCTCGAGGTGTGGGTCCGAAGCACCGAACGGCCCTGGGGGCTCGTCACGAAATAACTGTCCATACCGTCCCGGGCCGGATGATCCGCGGGCATGTTCAGGGCGTCGAAATTGTGGAATTCGTCCTCCAATTCCGGGCCGCTTTCCACGTTAAATCCGAGCCGTTGGAAAACCCCGCAAATTTCATTCTGCATGCGGGTGAGGGGATGCAGGCTCCCTTGAAGGATCGGCCTCCCCGGCAGGGTCACGTCCAAACGCTCCGCCTCCAGCCTCTCCGCCAACGCCGCGGATTGGGCGCGGCCGCGGAGGGCCTCCAGGCGTTCGGTGACCGCCGCCTTGGCCGCGTTCACCCGCGCCCCGAAGGCCGGGCGCTGGGCCGCGTCCAATTTGCCGGTTTCCCGCAACAACAGGGTCAGCGTCCCTTTTTTGCCGAGCACCCGGACTTCGAACTCTTGGAGCCAGGCGAGGTCGGCGGGCGCCGTTTCCAGCTCAGCGAGGGAGGCTTGTTCCAAGGCTTCGACGTTTTCAAACATGGGGACCTTCCGTCCTTTAAACCGTTTGGGGCGGGGATTCCCGCCGCAGAGGCGCGCATCCGGCATTCCCACCGGGGATAGGGATTCTAACAGTGCTGGGGCCTGGAGGCAAAAAAAATGCCCGGCCAAGCCGGGCATTTATCCAAAACAGCGGAAAAGCGTTTATCCCTTCCGCTTTTTGGCGTTCAGCTGCGCCTTTTCCTTCGGCTTTCGGATGCCTGTTTCAGCTGGCGTGGCTTCAGGAGAAGCGGTATCCGCGGAAGGTGTTTCCGCTTTTCTAAATCTCAAATAAGCCTGAATGGAACCGCTTTTTTCAAAACGATTCCACCAAAGCTCTGAGCGCGACGAATTTTTTCCAGAGGCTTGTGTCATAGGGGGCCTGTGGAGGACTATACCAACCGGCGGCACGATTTGCAAGGAAAGTACGGCACCCATCGTTTTTCCTCTTTAAAAAAACGTTTGATTGGGTTCCAAATTAAGGAACGATTCTCATCCCTGTTTTGTTCCCGGATTTTTATTTCGGTTTACCCCCGCGATCCCTTGAAGCCCTTGGAAAGAATCAAGGCCCGATTTTTTCAATAGATGAAATTATAGGACTTTTGCTCAAAGCGCCCCCCTCTGGGGATGCGAAAATTCCTTCCCCCAACGCCTCGGTTTCGTTAAAAGCGCTCGACGCTCGGCTTGGCTTTCGCCCCCTTGCCCATCCACCCACGATCCCGCAGGGGGCAAGCGACCGTCCCGCCTCCCTTTTCCACCTGCGGAGCCACGTCCCTCTCCGAGTCTCCGAAGCGCCGAGCAGCTTCCCTTTTCTTCCTTTTTTTTTCGTTCCGTTTTTCAGCCGGCGTCACTCCGGCGTCACCCCAACCCCTCGCGGGTCACGCTTCGCTTCCCCCTGGGGCGCACCCTCGGGTGACGCTTGGCGCGCATCCGGCGTCACCGGGGGATGGAAGGGGCACTCGCGTTCCCTCCAGCCTTAGGGCCCGCGCGCCTTCTTCGCCGCCGACGGCCTTGCCCGCGTCACCGCTTCCGCGGCGCCCCGCCCCCAACAGAACGTCACCGCCACCGTCGACGTCGGCGCGCAGGTGACGCGTCCCCTTTGCGCTTGCGCCCTAAAAACGGCCTTTTTCCCTCCGCTTCTCCCGGGGTGACGTTTCCGGCGTCCCGTCACGCCAGGGACGGTCGCGTTCCCCGGCGACGGCGACGAACCCGCGGCCTGGCTTCGCCGTCACGTCACCGTTACGCGATCGGCCCCGCGTGATGTCCCGGTGACGGTCCCGCTCCCCCGAGGGGCCGGGCGAACGCAAGACGTCGCGTGACGGCGACGTCGCCGACGTCACGTCACGACGGCGTCACCCTTTGCTGTTTTTCGTTTTTTCAGGGATGTTCGGATCGGATGCTCCAAGGAGCCGGCATCCGAAATGAGGTCTGCCCAAAAATTCCGTCCGCAGAGGGACGGCTCAGGATCGTGTACTTCCCTTAGCGTTGCCCCGTTGGCGCAGGGTTTCGAACAAAAGGACGGCCCCGGAAACCGCCGCGTTCAGGGATTCCGCCCCGCCGGGATAGGGGATGCGGACCCGATCCGTGCACACCGCTTCCACGTCCGGAGCCATACCCTGGCCTTCGGAGCCCAACACCCAACAGACCCCGGAACGGAGGTCCGCTTCCAGATAGCTCCGGCTGCCCCGGGGGGAGGTCCCCAACACCGCCCAGCCCTTCGCGGAAAGTTCGGCGAGTTCTTGGGCCAGCTCCACCCCGGATCGGAGCGCCACATGGAACTGGGCGCCGGCGCCCGCCCGGAGCACTTTCGGGGACCAGGGATCGGCGCACCCTTTCCCCAAGAGCAGTCCGGCTTCGGCCGCCCAGGCGCAACGCAACAGCGTCCCCAGGTTGCCGGGATCTTGGATGGCGTCCAACGCCAATAAAAGGAGGCATCCCGGATCCGCCTCCGGCGATTTGGGTTCGACTTCGCAGAGCCAGCCTTGCGGCGTGCGGGTGTCGGCGAGGCGCTCAAAAAGCCCGGGCGCGACCAAACGCGGCTCGAGGCCACGGGAACGCGCCTCGGCGAACAGTTCCCGGGAGGCGCAGGCCGCCGCTTCGGTGGCCCAAAGGGCCCTCGCGACGCCCGACTTGAGGGCTTCCTCGGCGAGATGCGGCCCTTCGGCCACGGCCCTGCCCAGCTCCCGGCGGTAAGCCGCGTCCTGGATCAAGCGCTTGAGGCGCCGGGCCGCAGGGTTGTCGACGGATCTCAATACGTCCATAGGCATGAAAAAGCCCCGCCCGATTCCGGGCGGGGCTTCTCCTCGGGGTGCGTGTTCCGCCGATTAGGCTTGGGGCTGGGCCAGTTGGGCCAGCTTGGCGAAGGCGGCAGGATCGGCCACGGCCAGTTCGGCCAGGGCCTTGCGGTCGAGCGTCACGCCGGCGACCTTCAACGCGCTCATCAAGCGGCTGTAGCTGACGCCGTTCTCACGGGCCGCCGCGTTGATGCGGACGATCCAGAGACCGCGGGCGTTGCGCTTCTTTTGCTTGCGATCGCGGAAGGCGTAGTTGCCGGCCCTTTTCAGGGTCTCTTGGGCCTGGCGAAGGCGGTTGTTACGGCCACCAACAAAGCCCTTCGTGCGGGACAGGACTGTTTTGCGGTGCGCTCGGCTGTTTTTGGAATTTTTTACGCGGGCCATGGGTTACCTCTCTCAGGCGTAGGGCATCATGCGGTAGACGGTCTTTTCGAAGCCCTTGATGAGCTGCTCCATCTTCCGCTTGCGGCGCTTATTCGCCTTTGTGTTGCGGATGTTCAGGTGTCGCAGGCCGGTGCGCTTGAACATGATCTTGCCCGTGCCGGTGATCTTCACCCTTTTCTTCATTCCGCTATGGGTCTTCATTTTCGGCATGACTGATTCCCTTCCAGGTATCAAGCCCCCGGCTTTTCCGTGGGAGCGGCTTCCGGCTTCGGGCTCTTTACGGGAGCCTTTACCGGGGTCGTCTTCGGGGCCAAAAGGCACCCCAAGTTGTTGCCTTCGAATTTCGGGGACTGTTCCACGATGCACAGATCGCCGAGGACGCCCAGGGCCTTTTCCAGCACCGCGCGGCCGAGTTCCTGATGGGCCATTTCGCGCCCGCGGAAGGTGATGACCAAGCGAACCCGGTCGCCTTCGATGAAGAACTCGCGCACGTGCTTGAGCTTGACGTCGAGATCATGTTCGCCGATCTTCGGCCGGATCTTGATTTCCTTGACCACAACCGTATGTTGCTTTTTGCGCGCTTCCTTTTCCCGCTTTTCGTGCTCGTACTTGTACTTGCCGTAGTCGAGAATCTTGCACACCGGCGGCCGGGCATCCGGGGAGACCTCCACCAGGTCCAAACCCTGTTCGCGCGCTGCATCGAGGGCACGGAAAGTCGGCACGATCCCGACTTGCTCTCCACCCGCCCCGATCAGGCGGACTTCACGTACGCGAATGCGCTCGTTTGTGCGAAGGCTGAGAGAAATGGTGGTGTCTCCCTGCTAAAGGACTGCACCCGACGCGCGCGGAACGTCCCGACGGACGTTCGCCTGCGGTCAGCGGTGCTTGGATGTTGTGGTCGTATCCGTAGTGGAAAAACGGACCCTGGCCCTAGAGTCGGGCATGGGTGGGACCGCCGTGCTGGCGGACCACTTGTCGGCGCGGGAGTACCCGCGAAGGAACCAAGATTCTAGGGTAAATCGCTCTTAGAAGTCAAGGATTTTGCGCCGAAAGCCCAGGCCACCAGGATCGCCGACGCCGCATAGAGCGCCAGCTCCCCCAGGCCCTTCAGGCTCGGCAGCACGCTCCAGACCAATAAAAAACCGCGAACCCGGCTGCGCAGCATCAAGGCGCCCACCGCCAAAACCAGCGCCCCGAAGCGGCGCAGCGCATCGCCTTCCTCCGCCCAAAATAAAAGCCCCAGCGCCAGGACCGGGCCGCCCAAGCGCAGCACCTGGAGGGTTTGGTACACCAGCGCCGGGTCATCGGCCAGGTGGGCCGCATCCCAGAGCCACAGGCACGCGGCTCCCATCCAGCCATGAAAGTTGAAACTAAAATCGGCCACTTCGCCGAGGGCTCCGCCCACGCAGCCCGTCAAGACCCAGCCGAAAATCCGCCCAAGTCCCGCGCCCCGGCGCCACGCATCCGGGCCCGCCGCCACCGCGCACGCCAGCCCCAAGAGGGCGCCCTGCGCCAGATGGAAGCCCGCCACATGGGCCTCCACCCGCGCCATGCCGCCGTTGAGCCAGGCGCCGAAGCTCAGTCGGAACGCCAATAAAGGCAGCGCACCCAAGGCCGCCCATTTCAGCCCCGCGAGAGGCGGCAACAGCTTCGCCCCCCGCGCCGCGCCGCCCGTTGGCGAAGCTGCTCTCCCGCAGCGGAGACAGCGCTCCGCGCCTTCCGGCATGGGCTTCCCGCATTCCTCGCACCGATGCAAGTGGCACCCCCTGATTCCGATCCGGGCACCCGGCCCCTGAATGAAGAAAGCCCCCGGGGATTGATTCCGGGGGCTTTCCGTTCGTTCCAGCGGTGGACAGCTTACTTGCCCAGCCTCCTCCGCTCGGCACGCATCTTCCTCCGGTGTTTCTTCCGCTTGTGCGTCTTGATCTTCTGGCGGTGACGCTTCTTACCAGAACCCATCGACTCTGCTCCTTGAATGTGCGGGAGGGGTTTTGGCCCGCCCTTATTCTTGAAATGGCTGAAAAGAAACGGTCATCGCCTTGGCCGTGGCTTCCGCGTACAGCGTGCCGTCGGCCGCCCGGCATTCCGAGCGCAAGTGCCAGAGGCGGCGGCCGCGTTCGACAACGGACGCGGTGAAACGCAACTCCGCGCCGATCGGCACCGGCTTGCGGAACCGAACCGTCAACTCGGCAGTGGTGACCGGCGCCCCATAGACTTTCCAGGGGAGGTTGATCATCACCTCGTCGAGAATGGTGGAGATCATACCACCGTGAAGCACGTCTGCATAGCCTTGGAAACGCTTCTGGGACACCCAAATCGTCGAAAGGGTGCCGTCGCCCGGCACAAACTCGAGCTGGAGGCCTTGCTCGTTCCGCGCACCGCAGACAAAACAGTGCTGATCATCGGCCCACACACCGGTCGCCTTGTCGTTCATACTGTCTCCGAAACAGTCCGGATATTCCGTATCCCGAAACGCTAAAGGGTCTTTTGGGGGTCGCGCTGGCGCGCCGCCGCTGTGAGGAAACGGTTCCCGGGCCGAAATCCCCCCAGCGCCGTTTCCCTAAACCGCCCGCAGGGCCTCTTTGACAATGGTTTCAAGCCCATGGGAGCCCGCACCCAAACGCTTCCGGGCGCCGTCGACCGCAGTGCGCGCCTGGGCTTGGGGAAATCCTAGCGCCATCAAGGCGGCCAGGGCCTGTTCCCAGACGCCCCCCGCGGGAGCGCTTCCGGCGGGCAGGGGCGCCAGGGCCAAGCCCAAGGTCTTGATCTTGTCGGACAACTCCACGGCCAGACGCTCGGCGAGCTTTTTGCCGACGCCCGGCAAGGCGGTCAGGGCGGCGAGATCCCGGCTTTCCAGGGCGCGCGCCAGGGCCCCCGTCTCCAGATGGGAGAGTATCCCTAAGGCGACTTTGGGGCCGACGCCTTTGACCGTCATCAGCAGCAAAAACACCTGTCGCTCCTCGGGCTGCAAAAACCCGAAAAGTATCTGGGCGTCTTCGCGCACATGGAAATGGGTGTGCAAGCCGGCTTCCGCGCCCACCGGCGGCAGGGCCGCCAAAGTCCGGGACGTGACGAAAATTTCATAACCGACCCCGCCGGCCTCCACCACCACCGACTCGGCCCCTTTTTCCAGGACCATTCCACGAACGCGGGCGATCATGACGCCTCCTCACGGGCGCGCTTCAGGTTGCGCGCCAGTTCCCGCAGCGGCCGGTTGCGCAGGCCCGCCAGGGCTATGGCCGCCGCGTCCGCCGCGTCGTCGGGCCGCGGCAGCGCGTCCAGACCGAGCAAGCGGACCACCATGCGTCCAACTTGTCCTTTGTCGGCTCCCCCATGCCCGGCCAAAGCGAGCTTCACCGCGTTCGGGGCGATCTCCTGCACCGGCACGCCGCAATCCGCCAACGCCAGCCGGATCACCCCCCTGGCTTCGGCGACGCGCATCGCTGTTTTCGCGTTCGTTGAAAAATAAAGGGTTTCCAGCGCGCATTCCTCGGGGCGGTGCCGTCCGCATAATGCCGCCACTTGATCCCGCACCGCCCTCAAACGTTCCTCAAAAGGGGCCTTGGCCGGGGTTTCCAGGCACCCGATCTCGACCAAGCTCCAGCGGGAGCCCTGTTCTTCGACCACCGCGAAACCCAAGCGCCCATATCCGGGGTCAAGCCCCAGTTCCCGGCGGGCCGTCCCGGTCGAAACCCCTGCGCTCAAAACGTAAGGTCGTACCGCAAATCCAGGAAAAACTCCTGGAACGATTCGGTCTGCGCGCCGCCGCCTTCGCCGGCATCCAAAGTCGACGACACGAAAGCGTAGTCCATCTGAAGATTGACCTTCTGCCGTTTGTCCACGGTCCACCCGCCGCCGATCCCAAAGGTGTTGCGCTTGCTATTGTTGACCTGCGCGGCCAGCACCCCTCCGTCCCCGAGCCCATCGTCCGCTCCGGCATCGGTCGAGGAAAGGTATTCCACGATGTCCCAACCCAAGGAGCTGTTGAAGGGCGTCCCCCGCCACTTTTCGGTCCAATGCAGGCCACCGGTATAGGTGTCGCTGTTGCTGGCCGGCAGGAACGCGGCTTCGGCGGTGCCGCCCGCCTGCATGGCCGCCGGATCGCTGCTGCCTCCGAGGCCGAGCGTCCCGTTGAAGCCTGCGTCTCCGCGCCCGTAAAAAGCGGCCATCACCAGGTTCCAGCCTTGGTTGTTCTGGACCGAGCGCAAAGGCGCCATGTCCGTCATGAAGGTCCCGGTATAGCTCAGGTTCAAGCTGCCGGTGCCCTTGGCCCCGATGGCCCGGGTGTAGCCCACCGCCAGGTTGGCCGCTTCGGTCAACTGGTTGGTGTAGACGCTCAAAGTGTTGCCCTCGGCGTCAAATCCCAGCGACCCATCGTTCCACAGGTTCGTCTGGGTGTAGCCCAGGTTGACATACGGTAGATCCGGCCGGGGCGCCACCGTGGATTGGGCGCTGAAAAAATTGGTCCAAGTCGTCGTCGGCAACTGCCCTTGGAGGTTGTTGCGCCAGTTGTTTTCCGCCAGCGACAAGTCCAGACGTCCCGCGAGCAGTTTTTGGTTGAAGGAGCTTTCAAAACCGCGGTAGTCCGGTTGGAGCCCAGGGTTCGCGATGCTGACGTAACCGCCCGGCAGGTAGCCGAATTCTCCGCCCAAATCCTTCCACTCGAAATCGAACTTGCTGCCCCAGGGCCGCGCGTCCCAGTCCAGGCCCGCCAAATACGCGCTGGCCGCGGAAAATCCGAGCACCGAGGGGTCCCCCGCGAAGATGTCGACGCCCACCTCTCCGTTGAACTTGAGCCAAGCCGCCGGAACGCCGATATGGGCGTCCACCGTCTCCAGGGTGTTGTACTGGGGCAACACCGAGGCGCCCGAAAGCGAATCCTCGTCGTCGTTGACCGTCACGCTGTTGAAGCCGATCAGGAAGTCCCGGCCGCCGGCTTCCCAGCGCACCCCATAAAGGTATTGGGCGTACGTGGGGCTGGCGGTGGCCCCGTTGGGCAGGGCTCCGCTGGAATTAACGGCCCACTCGGTCTGGCCCCACAACCCGATCAGCCGCGTGTGGTTGGCGTCTGTCCGGCCCGAAAGCAGGTCGAAATCGATGCCCCGCAATTCGTACAGGTTCTGGATGCTGAGCTCGCTGAAGCTCGGCGAAACGTCGCCCAAAGAGATCGTGCCTTCGCGGTTGTTCCAGGTCGCCAAAAAGCGGTCCACCGGCTGGGCGTCGCCGCGTTCCTGATCCGTGACATAGGCCTTGAGGCTGAAGGTGTCGTCCTCGCCCCTGAGGTTGGCTTCCACATCGGCCGCGTTGGAGCCGTTCTGAAGATAGGGCAAATTCCCCGTCGCTTGGGCGGGCGGGACCACCAAGGCGCCGTATTGGGTCTCGGCCCAGAACTTGCCGTCGGTCAGCCAATGGCTTTGGTGGAGCGTCTGGACGGCTCCGGCGCCCACCTGGAAGGACCAGGAAATGGAGGCCGAATGCCCGGCCTTGGTCGCGACGCTGACCTGCACCGTATGGGAGCCGTCCGTCAAAGGCGCCGACACCGCGTAGGAAACCACGCTGTCGGAGACCTGCAAGCCGCCGCCCTTGACCGCGCCGCCGTCTATTTTCAGGACGACGCTCGAGGGGTCGATGACCCCGTCGGCGGAATAATACGAAGCCGACAATACCGGCGTGGAGCTGTCCACACTGCTTCCGTCGCCCGGGCTCAACACGGTGATCTGGGGGGCCGAATCGTCCCGGCGCACCGCGACTTCATAGGGGTTGAGCGCGGGATTGCCCGCGGCGGGCGCGGTCGCCAGAACCTGCTTGCTTGAGCCGTTCATCACATCCGCTTCGATGTAATATTCCAAGCCGGCCACGTCGACCGCGGAACCAGGGATGGTCGCCGTCAACGCCGCCGCCGGACCGCCCATGGGCACCGAGCGGTAGATTTCCACGCCGCGGGCCCGGTAGTACAGGCGGACTTGGACATTGCCCGTGGGAGCGCCGACCAAGGCCGCCTGGACGTCCAAATCCTCGTCCGCGGGACCCGAGAGCACCGGATTATGGATGAGTTCGGCCGCGGCGAGGCCGCCGGTGAAAGCCAGAACCAGCGCCAAAGCGAGGATTCCCGAGGCAGTGCGCATGCGCGTTCCCTGAGTGGAAATGGCCGTCGGCATCACGTCAGCGGGCCGTGCCGCTCACGCCCGCGGTGGAGCTCAAAGACGCCCCCCCGGTGGGGCTGAGCCCGGCGGGTCCGCCCGCGGCGGCATACTCGAGTTTCAGGCTCTTGGCCGATCCGTTCTTATCCTTGAAGGCGACCGTGACTTCGGCGCGGGTCGCCTGGGTGAAATTCTGGTCCCACATCGGCGCGGACGCATCCCACTTCTGGATCAAGGCCGGGACGATCTTCTGGTGCGGTTCCAGGCAAATCTGCTCCGCCGGGGCCAAACGGGCCGTTCCCGACAATTCGTTGCTGACCAACAGGGCGCCTTCGCGCAAATGCACGCACACGCTGCCGTCCGGCTGGACCGAGAACAAGGGTTCCGTGCCCTTGACCGCGGCCACCGCGGCGGGGGTATCGAACTCCAGTTCGGAGTCCTTTTTGGTGACCTTGGCCCAAAGGTCGCCCAGGAATATCTTGATCTGGGCGATGCCCCGGGGGCTGGTCTCCCCTTTGGAGTTCTTGTCTTTGAGGGTGATCTCGGTGTTGTAGTTCAATTTCAACTGGGTGCCGTCGGTCAACGACAGCGCCAACCGGCCGTCGGCGCCGGTCTTCAGACGATCCCCGGGAAACACGAACACGCCCGGCGCCAGCTTTCGGGCGACGGCGGACGCGCCCGACTCCGGAGCGACCGGGAACAGGGCGACCTTGCCGGAAACCGTTGTCACCACACCGGCCGGCGCGCGTTTTGCCGCCGCCGACAAACCGGGGGAGACCAGAAACGCCAGGGCCGCGACCAAAGCCGCCGACCTAAAGACCATCGCGCTATGCATGCTGCCTCCCTCTCAGTACTTCTGAACGGTGACTGAAGTGATCTCCGACGGCTGGGCGACCGATCCGGCCGTGGCCGGATCGGCCAGAATGCCGTAGGGCTCCGCGTTTTGGATCGTCATCCCTTTAAGGGCGGCTTTGACCGCCGGGGATGCGTTCGCCTGCACCAGCGCATCCAACTGTTGGAGCGTGACGACGGCGGCGGCTCCTTGGCCGCCCGGAAGGTAAACAAAATCCGCGACAGCTTCGGAATGCGCCATATCGAGATCCTGGGGCGCCGAGCCGTTGCTTTCCACGGTGTCCCGCTCGACCCACCAATAATAGGTCGTCCCCGGGATCAAGGCTCGATCCGTGGGTTGGTACTGGTAAAGGTAGGTACTTGCGGGCAGGAGCACCGAGGTCCAGATATCCCGATGCGGTCCCACCGCGCTCACGTTGAACCGGTATTGGAAAGCCTGCGCCGAAGAGCCGGAGGACGCCCACACAAACTTGGGGAGTAGCGCCGTCACGCTTCCCCCGATGGGCGAAATCAACTGGGTGCTGATCCCCTGGGCGCTGGCGTCCGCCGAACCGCTCGCGGACTCGATCCCCGCCCCGGAACGGGCGATGCTGGAGCCGCCGCCGGAGTGGATCAACTGCAGAGAGGTGCAGGCCTTGTCCGACGGCACCAAACCCGCTCCCGAAGAAGGCGCGGCGCTCTCTTCCAGGCAGACCACGAATTGCTGCTGCTCAAAATAGGAGATGGCGTCCTTCAAGTTCCCCGGATTCAGGTTGTTGAACTTGTTCTGGATCGAAGTCTGGAACCCGGAACAAATGGACCCGTTATAGCCGCTCCCCGACACCAGGGCGACGTTCGCGGCGTTGATCATCAAGGTCTGCCCCGGCTGGATCGAAACAGTGGTCTGGAGCAAGGGACCGGTCACCAAGGTGCCGTTGGAACACCCGTAACTTTGGCCGGGCTGGGAAATCACGGGCACGAAATAAAAGGGCCCCGCCGCCGTCCCGGAATTACGGACCACGGCGGAAAGCACCCCCGCCGCCGCGCCCGCGTTGAAATTCGATACCGTCCCATTGTTGGCCTGGAGGGCCATATTCAGCAGCAAGGCCGAATTGAACACCAGCCCGGACACCTTAAAGGACGGCGATCCGACCTGCCCATTGGGGCCGTTGGGCGTATCCGCTGATTTGGACGCCGCCCCGGCGGAACCGGCCAGAGCGGCCACGGCGAAGGCCGCCACCCAGGTGCGAAGCTTCGTGCCCATGCGTCCCTCCTACTAGAAGTTGCGGCTCAAGGCCAACATGGCCCCACCCGGCTGGGGCACCACGTTCAGGCTCACGGGGGCATCCTGGGCGTGAATGGCGTTGAATTGGCGCGCGGCGATCGGCGCTCCGCCCATGTCGTCCCACCAGGTATAGACAAAGCCCGTCGTCGCCACTAAGGCGATCCCGACCCCCTGTTCGACCGGCCCCAAATCCGTCAATGCGTTGGTCCCGTTGTTGTTGTTCTGGGTCAAATAATTGTAACGACCGTTCTCGTAGTCGTTATAGGTCTTGGCTAAAAGATAGATCGATGCCCCTTCGATGAAAAAGAGGCTGACCCCTTTCATCCAGGAACCCGCATACATATGCCCCAAACCGTGCACCACAAAGCCGAACGGCGTCCAGGGAATCAATCCAGCGGTCATGGGCGAACGATAGGGACGCCCTCCTCCGGGGAGCTGGGCGTTCGGCGTGGCGGAAACCGAAGGAAGCGGCTTGGGCGAGGCCTTCGCGGTCGGCGATGCCGAAACCGCCGAAGCGGAAACGCTGGCCCCGGCGGAAGAAGTCGAACCCTGGGCGCCACCGGACGTTCCCGCTGTTGAAGCCGGAGTGGGGGCAAGGGTGGCGTGGACCGAGCCAACAGGCGTTGCCGAAGCAGTGGAGGCCGCTGAAAGACCGGTGGCAAGACCCAGGACCCCGATCCCGCCTAAGAGGAGGTTCCCTAAACGAACACGCATACCCGTTCCTCCCTTTATTCTTATGGAACTCAATGTCGGCACTGTAATCTATCGGCATCCATTGTCAAATATTTTATGGTGAAAATACCATGGTTCTCTTTCCATTGCCTGAATTTTCTTGAGTCTCTGACCGAAACACGTAATAATCCACACTCTTATCAACAACTTATCCCCTAGTCCCCATGAATTCCAAAAACCTTCCCCACTTGCTCCAATTGCTGGACGACGACTCCCCCACCGTCCAGCAGGAACTTCGACGCCAATTCACCTCGATGGGCGAAGGCCTTAAGATTGAATTGGCCCGCCTCAGCATGCCGCCTTCCGGCAGCCAACGCCGCCTGCTCCAAACCTTGATGGAGTCCGACAACCGCGCTTGGCTTCGCCGGGTATGGCCGGCTTGGCTGCACATGCCCGACACTTTGGAGTCGTTGGAAAAAGCCTGCGCTTTGGTCAGCGAATTCCAGACCGGCTTTATTTATCCCACCGAGCTCAGCATCGTTCTCGACCAGCTCGCCGCCGAATACCTCGCCGGGCATCGCTGCCCCGATGCGCTGAGCTTGGCGGCCTTCCTGTTCAAGGAACGGGGCCTCAAAGGCAACCAGGCCGATTATTTCAACCCTTTAAACAGCGATCTCGTCTACGTCATCAAGGAAAAACACGGCATCCCCTTGAGCCTGGGCACCGTCTATATCCTGGTCGGCTGGAGGGTCGGCCTGGACATCTCCGGTTGCCATTTTCCGGGGCATTTTTTGGCGCGGGTGCGCGAGGGGGAACGGGAATACCTGGTGGACTGCTTTAACGGAGGCGTTGAAGTCGATCCCAAGGTCGTCGCCTCGCTCGGCGGAACCGGCGCCTGGAACCTGCGGTTGGGGGAAGCTGCCGCCGCCAGCCCCCGGAGCATCGTCGCCCGCATGCTGCGCAACCTCGCCAAGGCCTTCGAGGAACGCGGCAGCGCGGAAAATCTGGCGCTGACGGCGGAGCTCTCCGTGCGGCTGGAACAGGACGACCTGAACCGGGCCGGCCAACAGTCCGGGGCCACGGTCCTGGAGAATCCGCCCCGCTTCTTCACCGGTTCGGTGGTCACCAGCAGCCGCTGGGGCTTCCGCGGCGTGATCGTCGACTACGACTTGAGCTGCAAGGCGCCCGAGTCCTGGCGCCGCAAGCGCGGCGGCGGAGCCCGCCTGGATCAGCCTTGGTACCACCTTTTCCTGGACCAGAGCGACCAGGTGGCCTACGCCCCCGAGGAAAGCCTTGAAGCGGAGCAGCCCGCCCACGCGGTGCACCACCCCCTGCTCCCGCACTTCTTTGAACGCTATGAAAACGGAAAATACTGGCGCAACTCCCGGCATTGGCCGGGCACGCAACCCTGAACCCGCGGACGCGTTTTCCTAATCCCCGGACGCGGCCCTAAAAAGCGCATAGCAGCTGGTGAAGCCGTGCAGATAGGTGCCCCTCCCCACGGGGCCGATCTCGCCGTTGCAGAAAAAACCGCCTAAAGCCTCGGTCCCGAAGGCATCGGCAAAGGCGGCGCTGTCGTGATCGGGCTTTTGAAACAGCCGTTCCCCCCGCCCGAGACAGCTGAACAGCAAGCCCCCCAGGGCGGGCCCTTCCCCGCGGGCGCGGACAAAAGCCTGTTCCAGATCCCCTTCGGCGGTCTCCAAGTCCCGGACGTGGAAACGAATCCGCATGCCTTCGCGGACAAGCGCGGCGACGGCCATGGCCCCTGCCCGGGCGTCCAAGCCCATGACATTGCGGATCAGGTATTCGCCCGGAGAGGGTTCCTCTTTGGAAAGGCTGTCCCCGACCAGCCCGATGAAAAGCGCCCGCTGCAGCAGGCCCCGCGTCCGGGCGTCCTGGCCTTCGAGGACGGACTGGAGCGCCCGCAACGCCGGCTTCTGGTCCAAGGTTTCGATGACGTTCACCGTGCAGGAAGTCACGGTCATCAGGGGCCCCACCGGCCGGCAACCCTGGGACACCAATGCCCCAAGGCGCACGGGTCCCGCAAGGGAGAACACGACCGCCCCGTCGCTGAAGCGTTGGCCGTCCATGAACAACGAACGCTCGCCGACATGCCGCAGGCCGGAAACGACGCCCCCGACCTTGGGGCTCTTCGGAAAGGCGTAATCCAGGCCGGCTAAAAGTTCCTCGCAACGCGCCATGAAAGGGCTCGCCAGGATGATGAAGCCGGGCGACATTCGGCTTTCCACCTCCAAGGCCTTTTCCCAGGCCCCCGGTGGGTCGTCGGGCCCGGGGATTTCGGCGTCCTCCAGATGCCGCACGGCGACCGAACAGCCGGGCAGCACCGCCGCGGTGACCGAGAGCGCGGGCGCCTCTTCCACTTCCTGGGCCCGGCCGATCACTCCGCCGCCGGAACACCCCGCCAGGACGCGCGGCTTGAATTCGGCCAGCAAGGTCTCCTGCAAAAGGGCGTAGGCGTCCCGATGGTGGGGCGACACGAACACGAACAGCGCGTCCACGCGTCGCCCCTTGAGCCCCCCCGCGAGTTGCTCCAGGCATTCCGCCAAGGCCTCGCCGGTTTCCACGGCCCGGCTCAAGGAAGGGATGATCGCTGCTTGATCGTCTGGCATGCTGTAACTCCAGGATACGGACGGATCGCTTCCGATGCCTCGGCTCCAGCGGTTTGTCCGGGGAGCCTCCTTATTCCGTGTCCCAGCCTAACGTGAGGGCCGAACGACCGCAAGCCATGTCCAGGACCCCTAGCCCGCTCCTTTATCTCTCCGCGCTGGCCTGCGCCGCGCCCCTGATGTTTCTCGCCTTTCCCGAAGCGGTTCAGGCCGCTGCGCCGGGCCCGCAAGCCTTCGCCCACTGGCGATCCGGCTTGTTCGCCCTGCTCGGGGCTTTGGCCTTGGCCTCATGGCGGCTCAACCAAAACCGGCTCACCGCCGTGGCGCTCGGTCTGGCCGCCTCGGCCGCATGGACGGCTTCGGCGGGCCCGGCGGGAGGCGCCCCCTTGCGGGTTCCCGACCTTTGGCTGGTCGCCGTCCCGTCCGGGCTGGCGCTGAGCCTTTTGCCCAAAGAAGGCGCTCTCACCGGGGGCCGCACCCTTGGCCGGACGGCCTTGCTTTTCCTGCCCGCGGGACTGGCCTGGGCCGCCCTCGCCTCCGACCCGGCCGAATGCGAACGCTGGCTGCGCTGGACGCCCTGGGGCCCCTCGTCCCTGGGGCCGAGTCTGCTCGCCCATTCGTCCCTGGCTCTTTTGGTGCTGCCCTTCGCCCTCGACCGCCATGCGCGCATCGAAAGCGCGGCGGAAGCCCTTGCCGGAGGGGCCCTGGGTTGCGCGGCCCTCGACTGGGGACTGGCGGTGGCCGCCCCGGACGCTTCCCTCCAGGCGCGCGTCTGGCTGGCGGCGCATCTGGCCTGGGCGCTCAGCCTGGGGATCGGCCTCTTTTTGCTGTATTGGCAAAGGGTCTACCTGGACGAACTGACGGGAGCCCCCAATCGCCGGGCGCTGGACGAAAAGCTTTCCCATCTTGAACGGGATTTCAGCCTCGCCATGGTCGATATCGACCATTTCAAAAAATTCAACGACACCTACGGCCACGACCAAGGCGACGACGTCCTGCGCATGGTCGCGGCCCACCTGATCGAAACGACCTCCGGCAGGGCCTTCCGTTACGGCGGCGAAGAATTCTGCGTTCTGGCCGAGGACCTGGATTCCGAGGGACTCGCCGCCCTGATGGACGCCTCGCGGGCGGCGCTGGCGGCGCGGGAATTCCACATCCGCCTCCCGTCCAAAGCGCGCAAAGCCGCCGGCCCGAAGTCCCGGGGCCGCGACGGCTTCGCGACCCAGCGCGTCCAAGTGACGGTGAGCATCGGCGTCGCGCGCCGCGACCGGCGCCGCACCGAACCGGGACAAGTCCTTAAACTCGCCGACGAAGGCCTGTACGAGGCCAAAGAAGGCGGTCGCAACGCGGTGATCCGCAAGAACTAAACCCTCCCTTCGACGGAGCCCCATGAAGCCCATGCCCCACCTTTTGCCGGCCCTGGCGTTCGCCTTCGCCGCGGTCGCCCACGCCGGTTCGCCGGGCGCCGCCCCCGGCGCGGTCGACCCCCTGAAAGCCTCCGTCGTCAAGGTGTTCGTCGTCCAAAAGCCCGCCGATTATTACCAGCCCTGGCAGATGAGCTATCAGGTCCAGACCTCCGGCTCCGGCTTCGTCATCCGGGGCAACCGCATCCTCACCAACGCCCACGTCGTCAGCAACCAAGTCGACATCCAGGTGATGAAGGCCGGCGACACCCACAAAGCCACGGCGAAACTGCTGTTCGTCGGCCATGATGCCGACCTCGCCGAACTGGAAGTCGACGAGCCCGGATTCTTCGACGGCACCAAGCCGGTCTCCTTCGGTCCCATGCCCCGCCAACGCGACCATGTCGCCGCCTATGGCTTCCCGGCGGGAGGCGACGAACTGAGCATCACCGAAGGGGTCGTGTCCCGCATCGAAGTGCGCCCCTACGCCCACGGCGGCAACGAACTCCTCACGGTCCAAACCGACGCGGCCATCAATCCCGGCAATTCGGGAGGCCCCGTCTTCGAGGACGGGAAATTCGTCGGCGTCAGCTTCCAGGGATACAACGGTGCGGCCCTCCAGAACACGGGTTACTTCATCCCCGTGGTGCTGGTCGAACGCTTCCTGAAGGACGTTTCCGACGGCAGTTACGACGGCGTCCCGGGCATGGGCATCGTCTGGCAAAAGCTGGAAAATCCCGCCCTGCGCGCGTCGCTCGGCCTGAAGGACCCCCGCGGCGGCGTCCTGCTCACCAAAATCGTCCCGGGTTCCGGCGCCGACGGCGTGCTCAAGGAAGGCGACGTGCTCCTGAGCCTGGATGGAATCCCGGTGGCCGAAAACGGCACGGTCCCCTTCGGCGACGGGGATCGCGTCGACCTGACCCATCCCATCAGCATGCACCAGATGAGTGAAACCGCCAAAGTCGGGCTCTGGCGGGACGGGGCGGCTCTGGACGTCACCGTCACCCTTAAAGCCATCCCGGATCTCGTCCCCGGACCGCTGTACGACGTGCGGCCCTCCTATTTCGTGTACGCCGGCTTGGTGTTCCAGACCCTGAACGAGAACTTCCTCAGGCTTTTCGAGAATTCGGCGCCCGTCCAGCTGCGCTACGAGGCGGAACGCGGACTGCCTTCGAAGGACCGGAGCGAGGTGGTCTTCATCAATGTCGTGCTTCCGCACGACGTCAACAAAGGCTACCACCAAATCTCCCAAGCCATCGTCACCGAAATCAACGGCCACCCGATCGGCCGCCTGAAGGACGTGGTCGAAGCCGTGAAGACGCCGCTGCAGACCCCGCGCGGGCGCTTCATCGTCGTCAAAATCGACGCCTGGGCCGGAGCCCCGGACAACCGCGGCAGCGAAATCGTCCTCGACGCCGACGCCGCGGAAAAGGCCCAACCCGAAATCCTCAAGGCCTTCGGCATCCCCTCCGCGATGTCGGCCGACCTCGCGGAGGATGGCCCGGGAGCCCCGGCGAAGTAGCGGCGGGGCCCTCATCTAAAAAGAAAGGCCGGAGCACCCGCTCCGGCCTTTCTTTTATTTAACCCGCCGAACCGGGAGCCCAAGGGGCCCCGGCCCCGTTTAACGCTGCGGACCCGCCTGCGGCTTGGCCTTTTCAAAGCCCAGCAATTCGACTTCGAAGACCAGCACCGCGTCGGGGCCGATCTGTCCGCCCGCGCCGCGCGCGCCGTACGCTATTTCCGAAGGAATGACGAAGCGGAACTTCGAACCCACGTTCATCAGCTGCAAGCCTTCCGTCCACCCAGGGATGACGCCGGTGACCGGGAACGTGGCCGGCTGATGGCGGTCATAGCTGCTGTCGAACTTGGTGCCGTCGGTCAGCGTGCCGACGTAGTCGACCTTGACCGCGTCCGCCTTGGTCGCTTTGCGGCCATGGCCCGGACGGAGAATCTCGTACTGGAGGCCGCTCGCGGTCACTTTGACTCCCGGCTTCGCCTTGTTCTGCTCGAGGAAAGCGGCGCCGTCGGCCTTGTTCTTTTTGCTCTCGTCCTCTTGGCGCTTCTGCTCCAAGGTCTGCAGGGTCTGGCTGACCTCGTTCTCGTCGAGCTTGGCGTGGCCGGCCAGATCGTCCTTGATGCCGCGCTTGATCATTTCGAAATCGACGTAGCCCAGGATCGGCTTGACGTTCTTGCCGATGCTCAAGCCCACCGCATAGCCGTTCTTGTCCTTGTCCGCGCCCTGCTGCAGCTGTCCGAGCACCTGGGCCAATTCGTCGTCCTTCATCGTGGACGTCCCGGCCTTCTGGTCGGAAAGGCCTTTCAAGACCTGTTCGACCGCGATCTTGTCCTTGATGCGTTCCAGGCTGTGGCCGATGCTTTCGCCGACGGCGTAGCCGGCCTTCTTTTCGGGGGTGTTCAAGCGCACGCAGGCGGTGGCGCCGAAGGCGGCGGCCGCGGCGAGCGCCCATGCGAGTTTATGCTTCACGGAATCCCTTTCAAGCAAATGGGTCAATTAACGCGACATATTACCGCCAAATCCCGGGAAAGCCTAGGAACTTCCAAGCATTACAATTGGATGCGATTCGGCTCGTTTCGCGAATGTTTTCCCGCGGGTCTGCGGGTATAATCCGAACCATGACGACACCCCGCAGCAAGCCTAGATTGTCGCTGGCGCCGACGCCGGCGGCCCTTCCCGCCCCCGCCGAATCCGAATTGGCGTGCTGGCTGGACGACCCTTCGATGCGCCCCTACGGTTTGGATCCCAACCTAGGCCCGGCGCGCGGCAGCGTTCCGCTTTCGGTGACCGTCATCACCCACAACGAAGAAAGCAACCTTCCGGGTTGCCTCTCCTCTCTGGGCTTCGCCGCCGAAATCGTGGTCGTCGACTCCGAAAGCACGGACCGCACGGCGGCCATCGCCGAAGCCGCGGGAGCCCAGGTCTTTGTCCGCCCCTGGCCCGGTTTCACCGCCCAACGCAATTTTTCGTTGGCCCAGTGCAATTACGAGTGGGTCTTGTCGGTCGACGCGGACGAAAGGACCAGTCTCACGCTCGCCTGCGAACTCGCCGCCCTGCTGAAGGACGGTCCCCGCCACAGCGCCTATCGCATTCCCGAAATCAACCGCTATTTCGGCCGCTGGCTGCGCCATGGCGGAGTCTATCCCGGCTACCATATCAGCCTGTTCGACCGGAGCCGCCACCGCTACGAAAGCGGCCCGGCGGACGTCCACGAAGATGTCCATTCCGGAGACGCCGGAGCCCTCGAGGGGCATATCCTGCACCTGGCCTATCCCGACTTCAGCTTGGCCCTAGCCAAGCTGAACCGCTACACCGATTTGGAAGCGGAAGGCCGTTACGCCAAAGGCCAGCGGGCCCATTTGTTCACCATCATCCGGCGCCCGATCGGGCGCTTCTGCACCAATTATTTTTTCAAATTCGGCTTCCTGGACGGAGTCCAGGGCTTCCTCTACTGCTGCCTCACCGGCCTCTACGCCTTCGCCACGTCCGTGAAAATATGGGAAATAAGCCGACGACGCGGCGACTAAGGGTCCCCTGGGCGCCCGGGGCATCTTCCGCATTCCCCGGGACGCCCTTCGCGGGCTAATTCTTGCCGGCGAAAGCCATCACCAGCCCGCCCGCCACAACCAAAGAGCCGCCCACGACGACGGGCCATCCAGGTTTTTCCTTGAAAGCCGCCATCGCCACGACCTGGGCGACCCCGAAGAACACGGCGATATAGAGACCCATCCATTTCCCGAAGTCCACCTTCGTCAGGTTCACCGCGAAGCCGTAGGCGACGAGCACGGCCGCGCCCGCCACCATCCATAAACCGCCGCCCCCGCCCAGCCCCCGGCGGATCAGCGCGTCCCCGCCGACCTCCAGGCACGCTGCCGCGACCAGCACCCCAAGCATCCCAAACATGGCGCCTCCTTTGTTGAAGTACGGCGCCTTTGCCGCGAAAATCCCGCCCTTGAGGGCATGGTCCGGAATCAAAGTCCCGGTGTCGGCGAGGCCGGCGTGGCGCTCCCGGCCGTGGACGTCGTCCCCAAGACGCCCCCCCCGACCGAAGGCGGTCCGCAAAGCCCTTCCCATTTGCTCACAAGCTCCTCGAGGCGTTCCGGCGTGCACTCCCCGTGCGCCCTCCAGACCACCGAGGCGTTCCCGTCCGCAAGCACCAGATAAGCGTCCTTGGGCGGCGACTTCGGGTCGAACCCGCCGAAAGCGGCCCATGGAGCGCGTCCCTTACGGGCGATCCAGACATCCCTGCGGGCCGCTTCCGGTGTCTGGGCGCGCAGCGATTTCATGATCGTGGGAACGACGAACCCCGGCGCCCCCTCCAGCATCACCAGAGCGTAGGTCCGTGGGCCGTCCAAAGCGAAGCGCTTGTGGAGCGTCTCCGTCCAAACGCGGCATTGTTCCTGCGACGCGCGGGTAAAACCCAGCACGCCGACGGATGCCGTCCCCGAAAGGCGGGCGGAAGCGTCCACGGGGTTCCCTCTGAGGTCGACCGCGTCCAGCGGGGGCAAGCCCCCGGCCCGTATCCCTCCCGCCGCCATGGCCAAAGCGGCGAACAAGAGCGCAGTCTTCCGCATGCCCGACCCCGAAAACAGGAGCCACCGGCGGGCCTGCGATTTCGTCGCAGAGCCCTCGCGGCGGCGGAAACGCTTATGGTATCATCAGGCACCCTTCCTTTAAAGGCCGAGCCGCCCTTGATCGAGATCGAAAAACTCCAATTCCGTTATCCCGAATCCCCGGCCCCGGCCTTGGACGGCGTAAGTTTCCGGGTCGAGCGGGGGCTCCTTTACGGTTTGTTGGGGCCCAACGGTTCCGGAAAGACCACCCTCCTCAAACTGCTCGCGGGAATTCTCGCGGCGCCCAAAGGCGCCCTCCGCATCGCCGGCGCCCCGGTGGAAACCCGGACCTCCCGGGAGCGGTCCCGCTGCGCGCTGGTCCCCCAAGACTTCGCCTTCTACCCCCGCCTGAGCGTGCGCGAAAACCTGGAATTTTTCGCCGGAGTCCAAGGCTACGGCGGATCGGACGCGCGCGAACGGATCGCCGAAACCATGCGCCAAACCGCGCTGGAATCCTGGGGAGACCACCGGGCCGACCGCTGTTCCGGCGGGCTTAAACGCCGCCTGAACATCGCCATAGGCCTGCTCGGCAGGCCGGAGCTCCTGCTTTTGGACGAGCCGACGGTCGGCATCGATCCCCAATCCCGGCATTTCATCCTCGATTCCGTCCGCTCCATCAATCGCGCCGGCACCACGGTGGTCTACACGACCCATTACCTGGAAGAAATCCAATCGCTGTGCGCGCGGGTGGCGGTGCTCGACCGCGGGAAGCTCCGCGCCGAAGGTTCCCTCACGGAATTGCTCGGCGGCGGAGCCGGCGCCGCGGGCGCCTTGGAAGGCCTCTTCCTGGAACTCACCGATTCGGCCCTCAGGGATTAGACCGATGGGACCCCTCCACCACCTCATCCGCAAAGAATGGATCCTCCTGGGCCGCGACCGCCATTCGCTGCTCCTGCTCTTCCTGATGCCCACGGCCTTCATCTTGATCATGTCCCTGGCCTTAAGGGGGCTTTTCGCCGGGCATGGGGCCGTCGCCGTCACTTATGTCCTCGTCGATTCCGACAAAAGCCGCGCTTCCGCACAGTTGGCGGCGCGCATCCACGCCCATCCGGAATTCGCCGCCGTCGACACCCCCGGCGACGAAGAAGCCCTACGGCGCCTCCTGCGTTCCGGTCGAACCCAATTCCTGGTGCTCGTGCCGCCCGGCTTCGGCGCTTCGCTGGATTCCGGGGAGCCCCGCCCAGTGCGTCTCTATGCCGCCCCAACCCTGGACGCGGCCGTGGTCAAGCTCTTCGACGCCGCGCTCCGCGAAGCCGCGGCCCGCGTCTACCTCCGCCGCTCTCTGGACGGACTCGGCCCAAATCCGGACGGGGATTCGGGCGCGGCGGATCGCGCCTTGGAACGCGTCGACGCCTTGGTCGTTTCGCCCCCCGAAGAACCCGGCAAATCCGCCGGACCGACCGCGGTCCAGCAGAATGTCCCGGCCTGGCTCATCTTCGCCATGTTCTTCATCGCCGTGCCGCTCTCCAGCACCTGGGTCCAGGAACGCGCCCAAGGCACCTACCAGCGCCTTCTCAGCATGGGCGTTCCGCGCTGGAAACTCGTCCTGGGCAAAGCCATCCCCTATCTCTGCGTCAGCCTGGCGCAAGGGGCGCTCATGCTCGCCATCGGCGTCTGGCTGGTGCCCCTGCTCGGCGGGGACGCTTTGGAGCTCGGCGCCCATCCCGAGGCGCTCGCGCTCATGATCGCCGCGGTCGGCTTCGCCGCCGTCAGCTTCGCCCTTTTGGTGGCCAACATCGCCCGCAGCGTCGAACAGGCCACCCTCCTGACCGGCGTCTGCAACCTCCTGTTCGCGGCTCTGGGCGGGGTCATGGTCCCCCGCTTCATCATGCCCCCCACCCTCAAGGCCATCGGCGCCTGTTCCCCTATGGCCTGGGGGCTTGAAGGTTTTCTGGACGTCTTTTTGCGCAGGGGCGGGCTCGCCGACGTCGCCCCCCGCGCGGGTCTTCTCGTCGGCTTCGGGTGCGCGGCGCTTTCCATGGCGGCGTTCCTGTTCGCCCGCGACCGGAGGGGTTGAAGCATGGATCGGGAACAGCTCAAGAAGGAACTCAAGGCGCTCATCGTGCAGGAATGCATGAAGAACGTCCCGCCCGACAGCATCGCCGACGGCGAAATCCTCATGGGGCCGGGCACGCGTTTGGAACTGGATTCCCTGGACGCCCTCCAGATCTCCCTGGCCGTCCAGCAGCGCTACGGAAAACGCATCGAAGGCAACAACGAAACGCGGAACGCGCTGGCGTCGATCGACGCCCTGGCGGACTTCATCCTCAAATGAAGACCCCCTCCGTCCGTGTCGCCGGGTTGGGGCTGGCCTGCGCCCTCGGGCTCGGCCTGGAGAACTGTGTCCGCTCCCTTCGCGCGGGCGAGCGCCCGGCGCGCCCGCTCTCGCTCGAGGGCTGGGGCGATCCCATCCGCCTGCCTTTCTATTCCTTTCCGGACGACGGCAGAGGGCCTTTTGACCCCGAACGCCTCGAACGGATGCTGCCCCAAATCGCCGAGGAGGCCCTGAGCGCTGCCGGGCTCAGCCCGAAGCAACGGCGTCGCACGGCCCTATTCGTCGGCTCGACCGCCTACGGCATCGCGCGGGCCGAAGGGGAGTATCTGTCCCTGCTCGAGCGCGCTCCGGGAAGTTCCTTCGCGCTCTCGCGCATCGGTTTCCAGGAAATCCGGGAGCTCATGCGCGAAACCTGCGGGATCGAAGGCCCCGATTTCGCCTTCAACACCGCCTGCACCGCATCGGCCAACGCCCTGCTCGCGGCCCAACGCTCGCTGTCCGTCGGCCGCTTCGACCACGCCCTGATCCTCGGGGTCGAATTGGCGAACCGAACCACGCTGACCGGATTCTCAGGTTTGCAGTTGCTGGCCGACGAACTGCGGCCTTTCGACGCCCGCCGCTCGGGCATCGTGCTCGGCGAGGGGATCGGAGCCGCCGTCCTGGAACGCGGTTCCGGACGCCTGAACTTCCCCGGAGGCTCCAGCAATTCCGACACCTATTCGGTGACCTCGGCCAACCCCGACGGCAGCAGCATCGCCCGCTTGGAGGCCGAAGTCCTCGCCCGCGCCTCGTTGAAGCCCGACGCGATCCGCGGGATCAAGGCCCACGGCACCGCCAGCCCCCTGAACGACGCGGGCGAGGCGGCGGGCCTGCGCAAAACCTTCGGCCTATTGCCCCCCTTGACCGCCCTCAAGCCCTACCTGGGGCACACCTTGGGGGCCTGCGGGATCGTCGAATTCGCCCTTTTGGGCGGGGCTCTGGCCGAAGGGTTCCTCCCGGCCGTGCCCGGCTTTTCCCAGGAGGACCCCCTGCTCGGGGTGCGGCCTCTTACCGCCGCCGCGCCCGCGCCCGACGGCACCTACCTGCTGAACTACTTCGGCTTCGGCGGCAACAACACGGCCCTGCTGTTGGAGAAAAGCGCATGAAGGCCCGCCTTCTCGCCTCGAGCCACCGGATCGACGGCATCGGTCTCGCCCCCGCCCCGTCCCTGGACGAGGCCCTGCACCAGGCCTGCCGCGAACAACACCGCAGAATCGACCGGTTCATCCAGCTCGCGCTGCTGGGGGCGGCGCGTTGCGCCGGGGGCAGGCCCCTCGACCCTTCGACCGCGCTCTATCTCGGCAGCGGGGTCGGCCCCGCGGGCAACAACATCATCGTCCAGGAACAGATTTGCCGCGACAAAGTGCTTCCGCGTCCCTTCAATTTCGTCAACACCCTCGGCAGTAGCGCGACATTTTTCGTCGCCAAAGAGCTCGGCCTGGAGGGCCAAGGCTGGTGGGTCGCCCGCCGCGGGGCCACCTTCGAAGCCCTCCTGGAGCTCGCGCTTACGGATCTGGAGTTGGGAATCGCCCCGGCGGCCCTCGTCGGGGTCGCCGAGGAATGCCCCCAACCGGTCGCCGACCAGCGGCGCCGGCTGGGCGTCAAGGCGGAAACCCCCTTGGCCGAAGGCAGCCATTGGCTCTTGCTGGAAAAAGGCGGGGGCCCGGAATCCCTGGAAGCGGAGTTCGAGCTCCAAGGAGAGGCTTTACTCGCCGCCCTCGCCCTGCGGTGGCGGCCCGAAGACGCTGTGGCTTTCGGCCCTTCCGTGCCCCCCGAGCTCCGCGCCGAATTGGCGCGTGGACGCCAGGAATTCACCCCCGCATTTCCCGGCGAACACGACAGCGCCGCGGCCGCCTTCGTGACGGATTTCCTGGAAAACAAGGGCGACGGCCGTTTGCATCTGGTCGCCGGTCTCGCCCCAAACCACGCCTTGATCAGCGTCACGCCCAAGATTTAAGCCGAGACGAAGCCGTTTTCCGGGCGCCAAGGCCTTTCGCCAAACCGCGGCGCCGGACACCGTACCGCCGCCGTACCGCCGGGACCGTACGGTCCGATCCCCCCGGCCTGTCCGATCGCCGCGACGGACCTGGAGGCCCGGGCTCGCTCGCCGCGGTTCCGTTCCAATCCTTACCAAGGGGAAAACGCATGCGGAGCATCGCTCTATTCGCCGCCATCGTGGCGCTGACGGCGGTTTCCGGCCTCCCGGCGGAGGCCCCTTCCGCCCGCGCCTCTTTTGACGCCGGCATGAAAGCCCAGTCGGACAAACGCTGGGGGGACGCTGTGCGCGATTTCCGGGCGGCGCTCGCCTCGGATCCCTCCGCGATTTACGTGATCAAAGCCCTGGGCAACACCTACTACCTTGCGGGAGACCGCCGCGGGGCGCTCTACTACTACCGGCAATATTTGTCGAAAAACCCAAGGGATTCGGCGACCCAAAAATTCGCGGACAACCTGCAAGCCGCCCTAGACGACGCCGCGTCCCGGGCGGCGTCCCCCTCCGTCGGCACGGACACCCCGTCCGGAGCGGACGCCGACGCCATCAAGGGAGGGGTCGACGTGCGCCTGGACGCCGGCTTCGTGGTCAACGGAGGATCCGACATAGAAAAACTCCTCCCCGATTCCACCGTGTCGACGGCCTTCGCCCCTTGGGTCGGACTGGGCTTGGATTACGCCTTCCCCTCCGGACTGACCCTCGGGCTGGACGTCTACGACGGCCAATGGCGAAGCTATTCCATCAGCGACGCCTCCGGGGACAGCCTGGGAACGCTGGACATCAGCGCCTTCGGGTTCCAAGGCACGCCCGGTTGGCGTTTCCGTTTCTTCGACCGCCTGCTGGTAGAACCCTGCCTCGGGCTGGGTTACGAGAAATCCAGCGTCACCGTCAACTTCACGGGCGACACCGCGACCACCGACTCCGCTTCGGGCTTCACCCTGTGGCCGCAAGTGCGGGCCGAATGGTTGTGGGACCATTGGGGCCTGGGCGGCGAACTGGGCTACCTGATCTCGAACACTTCCGCGGTGAAAGACCCCCAGGGGAACGCTATCTTGGCCGCGGACGGCTCCAACTGGGCCCTCCAAAACGGGGGGCTTACCCTGGGGGTGTATGGAAGCTACCATTTCACCCCGCCTTTCCAGCCCTAATCCCGGCATCGTCGCCCCCGACCGGCCGTCCCAAACGATCCCAAGTCCCAAGCGTGCGGAGGGACGCGCCCCCCGCGGGAAGCGAAAAAAGGCGGGCCCTTAAGGGCCCGCCTTTTTTCGCTTCCCGCACCGATTCCCCTTCCCCCTTTACGCCAGGGCGCGCATCCCCCGGAAAACCTTTTTCTCTGTGTCCGCGATCGCCATGAGGCGCTCGCTCAAAGCCCGAGTATCCAAAGGCAGCCGGTCTTTGCACATTTTGGCGGCCTCCAAGCCGAATTGCCGCCATTGGTCCCCCGCCGCGGTCAGTTCCTTGCCGCACTGCTCCAGTTCGGGCTCCCCCAAACGCCGCGCCGCCTCCTGCAGGAAACAGGCGAACATAAAACGGAATCCCGCCCCGCCCGTTCCGATTTCCTCCTGCATCCGGACCATGTGCCCGAGGTAAAGACGGACATACCGCAAATCCCGGGTGGGAAGCTTGCGGACGGCGCGGGCCGCCATGCGGATGCCCCGCACCCCGATCAGGGGGATCGGCGTGTACAGCATCATGCCGGCCGTGAACTTGAGGCTTGAATGCACGGCTTTATGCCAATCCACCTCGCCGGGGGAAGGCACGCGTTCGGGATAATACAACAGATTCTTGGGCGCCAGCGTCCCTTTGGCGGACCGCGCTTTCTTGAGATCCTCCGCGCTGATCGTGGTGGGAATGTCCATCACCGGGTCGCTGACCAGGTATTCCCGCCCTCGCCGACCGTACACCAGGAGATTGTGGGCGTTGAAATGGAAGCGCATGTCCGGCGGAAAATACGGCAGCCAAAACACGTTGGTCTGCACGCCGACCAAGCGGCCCTGATCCAAGTGGCGGTCCAGCGCCGCCATTCCCGCGTCCGCGTCGCCGAAGGTTTCCGAGCGGAAACGGACTTTGAGCCGCCGGCTGACGCCGCGCACGATGCCTTTGGGGGGCACGCGAAAAGCGAAGAGCGGCAGTCCGCCGAATTTGACGAAAGGCAAATAGGCGTAGGTCAGTCCCGCGCCGACGCCGAAAGCCATCGGCTCGCTGATCGGCAGGCCCGCCTGGGTGAGTAGACGCGACACCACGCCGCTTTCGCAGTGGGCGTTCTGGCGATGTTCAAAGGGGATTTCGGAGTCGCTCACGGCTCCTCGGGAAGGGTGTCCAGTATCCGGACGTCGAGATTCAAGGCTTCGGCGTAACGGGCTTTTTTCCTCGGGGACAGGCGGGCGAAGGCCCCGGGACGCAGGTGGCGACGCACCTGCCACCCCCAAAAACCGGCGACATCCGCCAGCAGGACGGGGTCCATCCGGCGGGAATACATGTGGTAAGCCAACGCCGAACCCTGGCCCGCTTTCGCGGCGGAATGCGCTTCCCGGGCCAGGCGCGCAAACTCGTCGATGGCCTGATCCAACACGATCTCTTCGGCTTCCCAACCGGCGCTGGGGACGATCTCATAATTGCCGCCTTCACCGACGGCGTAGAGGGCCTTGCGGCGGCCCAAATAGGCCTTGGCGGCTTGCTGGGGCACCTCGTTCTTTTCCATGTCAGGCCGCCGGAGGGCAGACGCTCAGGAGCATAAACCCCGTGTTCATGCGCCCGCTCTCGGGGACGTAGCACAAAAGGCGCTGGCCGGGCTTCAACTTTCCGCTGTGGAAAAGTTCCTCAAGGATGATGAAGATCGAAGCCGACCCGGTGTTGCCCTTCCACGCCAGGTTCGTGAACCACTTTTCGAAGGGGATTTCGAATCCGGCGTCCCGCAGGCTCTGGGCGGCTTTTTCCCTGAAATAATCCGAGGAATAGTGCGGCAGGAACCAGTCGACCGCTTCCGGCGTCAATTCGGGATGCAAACGCAGGACTTCCCGCATCCCTTTTTCGACGGTGATCGGCATGACGTTGGCGTTGAGCTGTTTGACGTCCTGTTTGACCACAAACACGCTGCGGTCGAGCCATTCCTGGGGCGCGAACTCCTTCCAGCCCTTGAGGCGCCCGTCCGGCATTTTTTCAGCGCCGGCGTACATGCAGGCGGCTTGGGTGTCGGCGAAGGACCGTTGGACGATCCATTCGATCTTCAGGGAAATCGTCCCGGGTGCGGGTTCCGGTTCCACCAGGGCCATGCCCGCCCCGTCGCTCAGCATCCAGCGCAAAAAGTCCTTTTCAAAGGCGATTTCGGGATGCGCTTCGAGGGCGGCGACCTGGGAATCCAATTCGGGCTGAAGAAAACGGGAACGCAGGAATATGCCGGAAAGTTCGCTGCCTCCGGCCACGGCGTGCCTGGCTTCGCCCGCCGCCACCGCCATCGCCGCGTATTTGAGCGCGCTCAGGCTCGACAGGCAGATGCCCGCGTTGGCGACGACCTCCAAGGGGCGCCATTTCATCTCGCCGTGGACCATGACCGCGTGGTTGGGCATGATCTGGTCCGCCATGGTCGTGCCGACGGCCAACAAGTCCACCTCTTGGGGATCGAAACCCGGGCGCGCGAGCCCGCGGATGGCTTCGGCGGCCAGTTGGGCGTTGTTGTGGGTGGGTTCCCCTGTCGCGGGATCGAGCGCGTAATGGCGCGTCTTGATGCCGTTGCTCCGCAGGATCATGCGGCGGGCGCGCGAAGGCTTGTCCCCCACCATGCCTAAGACCGTCTCCATGTGGTCGTTGTCGACGGGGGCGTTGGGCAGAAAGGCGGAGAGCGCGGTGATATAGGCGTTCATGATTCCTCGAAATTACGGGGCTGGAAGGTCATTCCCCGGAAGGCCCGGCGTAACGGGCGGCGAGTTCGGCGTTGCGCCGTTTGCTGAAAGGGGCGCTGAGCTTCCGGAAAAGAAAGCCCAAGGGGACGAAAACCAGGATGGCCACGCACAGCCAAAGCACGTACACAAGCAACACGGCCTGCCTTCGCCAGTTCCCTTGGGGCCCCAAGAACCGAAGAAACGCGCCCCACACCTTGAAGCCGCGCCGGATGGCGTTTTCGCTTGAAATGAGGGCGATGTTGACCTGGACCGCGTCCAACCCTTTGAGCAAAGCTCCGTCCAAGGGTTGGCCTTCTTTCAGCCTTTCGGCGATCCGCTCCCCGAATCGGGAGGCGGCGGCGACCTTGTGCGGCGCCACTCCGGCCTTGGGAATAAGCCCGCCCCAACGCGGTCCGGGTTCCCCGGTCAGCATCCATAAGGGTGTCGCTAAAAAGCTGCCGGCGCTCCCGGCTTCGTCCACCAAGGCGATATGTCCCACGTGCTCCGCGCCCAGGCGCTGAAGCTCCGCGACGACGATCTCCTGGGCTTTCAGCCACATGTCGCGGCAGGCCACCAGCGTCACCACTTTGGCGCCTTTCAATGCGCGGGCGGCTTCGGGACTTTTCAAAAAGGCCTGGATCGGCAGGGACGGAGAAAGGAACCAGGCTTGGTATCCGAGAATCACCAAGTCGTATCCCGCGTCGGGATCAAATGCGTAAGGTTCCATCTCCGGAATATCGCCGTACACGGCCTCGGGAAACGTGTCAAAAAAACGGAAAAACGGCCAGGGAAAAGGAAAATCGCGCTTGGGTTTCACCTGTTCGACGCATAGGGAAATCCCCGGATCCGCCTTCAAGGGCGCGCAGAGCGCCTCCAAGACCCGGCCCATCTGTCCGGTCTGGGTATAATGGACCACCAACACCTTTTTCATGGTGAATGCACCTTTAGGGGCTGGACGCGGCGGCACGGGAGGGTTCCCGCATCGTTGGACGTTCCAAAGCCGCCTAAAATTTACTAAAAAACCTGACAAACATCCAGTCTTCCGCAGATAAATTGATGGGGAATTATCTTCAAATCAGGAACGCGGCGCTTCTCCATGACCCCCAAAGCCCTGGCGAAGCGCCGACAGCAGCTTTTCTCCGAACGTATTGCCGGTCCGGGATCGGTACCGGGCGTACAACGCGGCGGTAAGCACTTCCGCCGGCACCGCTTCGTCCATGGCCGCTTCGACGCACCAGCGCCCCTCGCCTGAATCGGCCACCACCCCGTTGAATCCGGACAGTTCGGGATCCCGGGCCAAAGCTTCGGCGCTCAAATCCAAAAGCCAGGAACGGATCACGCTTCCGCGTCGCCAAAGTTCGGCGATGCGGTCCACAGGGAGTTCATAGCGCCGCCCCTCGGGGAGCAGGGGGGACGCGGCCCCGTCCAACACAGCGAAGCCTTCCGCGTAGGCCTGCATGATCCCGTATTCGATCCCGTTGTGGACCATTTTCACGAAATGGCCCGCGCCGGGGCCGCCGCAGTACAAGTATCCGGCGTCGGCGGTTCCGGCTCCACCGGGGCCGAAGCCTGCCGAAGCGGGGACCGCGTCGGCGCTTGGAGCCAAGGTCCGGAACAAGGGCTCGCACTGCTCGAATACCGCCCGATCGCCTCCTACCATCAGGCAATAGCCCGTTTCCAAGCCCCAGACGCCGCCGCTGGTTCCGACATCCAGGTACCGCAAGCCCATCCGCGCGAATTCCGCGGAGCGTCGGACATCGTCTTGATGGCGACCGTTGCCGCCGTCGATCAGGATATCCCCGGGTGAAAACGCTTCCGCGAGGCGGGCCAAGGTCTCTTCGGTCGGAGCCCCCTGGGGTAGCATCACCCAGGCGACGCGCGGCGCCGGAAGCGCCCGGACCATGGCGTCGAGATCCTCGGCGGCCTCGATGCCCTCGGCGACGAGACTGCGGGCTCGCCCCGTTTCAAGGTCGTAGGCCACCACCGAATGCCCCCCCCTCGCCAAACGCCGGGCCATCGCCCCCCCCATGCGCCCGAGCCCCACCATGCCGATCCGCATATCCGACTCCTTGAATCGCCCCGCCGCTTATTCCCCGGCCTTGAACCAGGCCACCGCAACCAGCCCGGCGTAGGCCACCAACGCGAACCACGGAAAAGCGAGCGCCGTCAGGGGGCCCCACGGCTCGAAGGCCCTGCCCATCAACCAAGGCAGGGTCATGCCCCCCAGCGAGCTCCCCACGAAAAGCAGGCTGACCACCCGGCCGCTTACCTTGGCCGCTCCGCTCAAGCGGCGGCCTCCGTAGATCAGCATAGTGGGAAACATGCACGAAAGCGACAGGCCCATTCCGGCCGTCCCCGCCCACATCGCCGCCCGGGAGTCGTGGAAAGCCAGCAAGGCCCCCAAGGACAACACCGCGCAGGGCGCCAGCACGGCCAACAATTGGCGCGGACGCAGGCGCCCCAACAGGAAAACCCCGCCCAGGCGCCCGAGGCCGAGCAGTCCCCAGAACACCGAGGTCAGAAATGCCGCGGCCCCCGTCTCCGCAAGGTTCAAGCGCACGGCGTATTGGTAGATCCAGGAGCCGAATCCCGCCTCGATGCCTCCGTACAGGAAAAACAACCCGACAAAAATCGCGGCCAGGCCCTTGTCGATCGACTTTTCGGCCTGGGCGGGAGCGTCGTGCGGTTCTTCGCGGGCCGGGCTCGGCGCGAACGCGAAGGCGGCCGCCAAGGGCAGCAGCAGGGCGGCGACGATCCACCAGGCCCAGGCGCAATGGCCGTTGCGCGCGAGCGCCCATCCCGCGATCATCGGGCCGACGAACGCGCCCACGCCGAAGGAAAAATGCAGCCCGCTGAGGTAAGGCCCGACATCGGCGCCGAACACCCAGGTGATCATGGTGTTCGGCCCGAGATCCAAAAAGGCGACCGTGAACCCGACGCCGAGGATCATCGCCGAAAGCGCTCCGAGGCTGCGGGCCTCGGGAACGGCCGCCAGCAGGACCGCGAACGCCACGGCCGCGACGGCGACCAAGGGATGCCCCTTGGTCCGGTCCATCAGCCAGCCGCACACCAGCGCGCCCAGCAGATAGCCCAGTGGTCGCGCCGCCAGGATCACGCTCACCGGACCGAGGCCGCACCCCACATTTTGGGCGAGATCGCCTAGGGACGGCCCAAGCACGCCCATGAACAGGCCTTCCGCGCACAGCGAAGCGTAATAGATCGCCAATTTCGTCAGTTTGGCTTTCCTCAGGGGGCTCATCGGCTCCCCTTTCGTGCGGACGCAGCGTTCAAGACATCTCCTTCACGTGTAAACCCCGTTCCCCCAAAAACAGCCCCGCCTGCGTTCCGCAAGCGCCCCTCGAATCTATACCCTCAACCGCGGATTCCCTGCCCGGTTTCCGGGACGCGGCGCGGGGGCCGCCCGAAATGTTTGGCGCCTTTTTTTTGGGCGGGATAAATGCCCCCGTGCCCGGAACACAGGTATGCCAGCACGCAGGCGATGGCCGCGTAAACGCCCGCCTTCGCCCCGAAAAGTTCAAAGGCCATGACCAAAGCCGTCAAGGGGGTGTTGGCCGCCGCCCCGAAAACCGCGGCGAATCCCATGGACGCGAGCAAGGGTCCGGGCAAGGCCAGCAAGGGCGCCAAGGTCGCGCCCAGGCCCGCGCCGACCAGGAATAAGGGCGTGACTTCCCCGCCTTTGAACCCGACGCCCAAGCTGAACGTGGTGAAGATCGTCTTGGCCGCGAAATCCCACGGTTTGGAGCCGCCGGTGAAGGCCGCGGAGATCAGGGGAAGGCTGAGCCCCAGATAGGCCGTGGCCCCCAGGAGGACCGCCACAAAAATCAGCGCCGCGCCCCCCCAGAAGGCCCGCCAGCGGGAATCCGGCAACAGCCGTTTAAACCAGGACCCGAATGTGTGGGTCAGGGTCACGAAGGCCAGCGCCATCAAGCCGAAAAGGATGCCCGCGGTGATGGCCTTGAACAGTCCCGCCGGACCGAAGTCCGGGATCTCCCCCACCAAATATTCGGCGTGGTGCGCGCCCCAGGCCCGGGCGACCCAATCCCCGCCCAGCGACGCGATCAGGCAGGGGAACAAGGCATCGTAGCGCATATGCCCCACCGCCAACACTTCGAGGCCGAAGATCGCGCCGGCGAGGGGGACGCCAAAAACCGAACCGAACCCCGCGCTGACGCCGCAGGCCACCAACACCGAACGTTCCCTAGGCCCCAAACCGAAAGGCCGGGTCAGCCGATCCGCGAGGGAGCCGCCCATCTGCACGGCCGTGCCTTCCCGTCCGACGGAAGCCCCCGTCAGGTGGCTGACGACCGTCGCCACAAAGATCATCGGCGCCATGCGCCCCGGAAGCAAAGCCTTGGGGTCGTTGATTTCCTCGATCAGCAGGTTGTTGCCCCGCTCCACCGAGCGGCCCCAACGATGGTAGGCCCAGGCGACGCCGAATCCGGCCACCGGCAGAAGCACCAGCATCCATTCGTGCCCCTCCCGCCAGCGGGTCGCCCATTCCAGCGAAAACAAGAGGGCCGCCGATGCCGTTCCGGCAAGCGCGGCCACCGCCAAAGCGACGCTGAACCACTTCAGGAATTCCACGAAACGCAAAATGGTCCGGAGCATCGACTCAACCGAATGGTGCCCGGCGCGCCGCCCTTTGGGAGGGTGCGGACCGCTCGGACAGCTTCCAAAGCGTTTGGCCCATGCAAAGCCGCACGGAACCAAATCAAGGCCTGGGGGAAGGCCGTTCCCTTCCGCAACTAAACCGTCGGGAGGCCCCCAAGGGCCGCCCATCCTACGGCGCCTTTCCCGAAGCCGCAAGGGTCCCCGCCTCTCCCCCCACGAGGAAACCTACCCAAAAAGCTCCCCAAATGCCACAATAGCCCGGTTTGCGCTTACGGTCACGTACCGACGCCCCAGAGGATCCATGCACGAGCGCCCCCTTCACCGCGAACTTCCCGCCCGACCGCCTTTCTGGATTCGTCTCATCCTATGGCTGGCGACCCACACGCTGTACCGCCTGCGGGTCCACGGGACGGAAAACGTGCCCAGCCGCGGCCCGGCGCTTTTGGTGTGCAACCATCTCAGCCTCGGCGACGGCCTTTTGCTGCAAGCCTGTTTACGCCGGCCGATTCGTTTCATGGTTTACGACAACATTTACAAGGCCCGCGGTTTGCGCTGGTTCTTCAAAGCGACCCGGAGCATCCCGATCTCGACCAAGCGCGGCGAAGTCCTCGAGTCGTTGAAGCAGGCGCAGGAAGCGCTCAAGGCGGGCGATCTCGTCTGCCTTTTCGCCGAAGGCGGCCTCAGCGTCAACGGGAACATCGGCCGTTTCAAGCGGGGCATGGAACGCCTCCTTGAAGGCGTGGACGTCCCGTTGATTCCGACGCACCTCGACGGACTCTGGGGGGCCCTGTTCAGCTTCCGCAACGGCCGTTTCAGCACGAAACGACCGGAACGCATCCCCTATCCGGCCGCGGTCACTTTCGGGCCTGCGCTGCCCTCGGATTCCACGGCCGCTTTCACCCGCAGGAAAGTCCGGGAACTCGGGGCGGAAGCGATGGCGCGCCGTCTGGACGCCTTTCCCCACCTCGAAAAGCGTTTTGTGCGCATGGCAAAACGGCACTTCTTCGGTCTCGCGCTTGCCGACACGACCGGCCGCAAACTCAGCTACGGCAAGACCCTCGGCGCCGCGCTCGCCTTGGGGGGACTCCTCAAACGGCGCATCCCCGAATCCCACGTGGGAATCATGCTTCCCGCCGGCGCCGCCGGCGCCCTCGCGAACCTGGGGGCGGCTTTCGCCGGAAAAGTGACGGTCAATCTGAACTTCACGTCTGGCCCCGCGGCGATGCGCAGCGCGATGGAGCAATGCGGAGCCCGAAGCATCCTAACGTCAAAGCTGTTTTTGGCGAAAGCCAACCTACCCGCCCCCGACGGCGCCGTTTTTTTGGAGGAGCTCCTGGACGCCCGCTTCCGACGGGCCACGTTCCTTTGGTGGGCTACGGCCGCGGCGCTTCCGTCTTGGCTCCTCGTCCGCGCGTTAAAAAACGGGCCGGAATCCCCGGACGACACGGTCAGCGTCCTGTTTTCCAGCGGCAGCACCGGCGTCCCCAAGGGCGTGCCCCTGACCCACCGAAACCTTCTGGCCAACATCGAGGGAGTCGCCCAGGTCCTGCAGGTGACGCCCTCGGACTGCATGGTCGGAGTGCTGCCGTTTTTCCACGCCTACGGGTACATGGCTTCGATTTGGCTGCCTCTGGATTGCGGCTTCAAGGTGGTGTATCACGCCAGCCCCTTGGAGGCTGAAAACGTCGGAAACCTTTGCGCCAAATATAAGGGCACCATCCTGATGGCCACGCCCACCTTTATGCACGCCTACACCCGGCGCTGCACCCGGGAACAGTTCTCCAGCCTCCGCTACGCGGTGGCTGGGGCGGAAAAGCTGCGTCCAGACCAATACGACGCTTTCCACGAGCGTTTCGGCAAGGAACTTCTGGAAGGATACGGGTGCACCGAAATGGCGCCCGTCGTCAGCCTGAACGTCCCGGATGTCAGCCTCGACCGTTCGATCCACGTCGGCCATAAGCGCGGCACGATCGGCCTGCCCCTGCCCGGCGTGGCCGCAAAAATCGCCGACATCGATTCCCTGGAGGAACTGGAACCCGGGCATACGGGGCTCCTGCTGGTGAAAGGTCCCGCCCGCACCCCTGGCTACCTGAACCGGCCCGACCTTTCGGCGGAAGCCTTCCACGACGGCTGGTATATCACCGGAGATCTAGCCTCGATCGATGGGGACGGTTTTATCGAACTCAAAGACCGTCTGGCCCGTTTTTCCAAACTCGGCGGAGAAATGGTCCCCCATCTGGCGGTGGAAGAAGCCCTGAGGCCGGCGCTGGCTCCCGACGCCTCGTGCATCGTGTGCTCGGCGCCGGACGCCCAAAAGGGCGAACGCCTGGTCGTGTTGCACACCGACGCCTCCCTCGATCCGGCGGCCGCCTGGGCGGCCCTCCAGAAGTCGGGGTTGCCCCGCCTTTGGCAGCCCAAGCAGGAATACATTTTTCACGTGGACGCCATTCCCGCACTGGGCACCGGCAAGACCGACCTGCGTGGCTCGACGGAACTGGCGCGTTCCCTGGCCGCGGGACTGCGCCCCCGGTGACGGGGGACGCCTCCGTCACCCGTCACGCGTCCCAGGAACGTCAGCGTCTCCCGGCGTCAGCCTCCTTAGCCGCGCATTCCGCCAGCGCCTCCTGGGCTCCGGTTTCCCCACTCTCCAACGCCGACGCCAAATACTGACGGGCCTCCTGGTATCGGCCCACCGCCGCCAGGCAGCGCCCCAGCTCCAATTGCGCCCGAACGTCCCCGGCCCGTTCCTTGAGCGCCTGCTCCAGCCACGCGAGGGCTCCGGCGACGTCGCCCAAGCGGGAACGCAGAACCCCGGCCCGCGCCAAAGTGTCGGGAACCCATTCGCCAACGCAACGCTGCCGCACGACTTCCGGCAAGCCCCGCGCCAAATCCGCGCACGCCGTCGGCGGCGCCGTGGGGATGGCCGCGAACATGGCCTCATAACAACGGTCGAACGCGGCGGGATCCCAGCGCGCCACTTTAAGGGCCGCCACCAAGGTCCCCAAGCCGAGTTCCCCAGCCCTGCCGAGCGCGGCGGCCAGCACCGTGTCGAGATCCCCAGGGCTGCGTTCGTCCAGTTCCCGCGAAAACGCCTCCCCGGTCCGGGCCAAGGCGCCTTTCGGCAATCCGAACGCCCAGGCCGCGGTCGCCAAGGTTTCCTGCTGGGTTTGCTGGGCGAATGCGACGCCGCCCCTGCGCTCAGCCTGTTCGTTCAAAGCCCCGAAATTGACCATCATGGAAGCGTCCGTGAACGCCGCGGCCTCCCCCGCGTTCGGCCGGATCGCATCTTCGGAACGGGTCCACGCTTTGTCGGACGCGACGATCAGGCAGCGACCTCCGCTGGCCCGGCGCAGGCGTTCCACGCAACGCAGGGCCCCGGTCGGAAGAAGCAGGCAACCGTTGGTGGAGGATTCCGCGGCGCGGTCGAACGCGGATCGGAGGGGTTCCTCCAAGTCCGCGGGATCGAAGTCCCGGAACGTCAATTCGGGTTCGAGCGCATCCGGCTCGGCCCCCCGGATGCGGCCCTCGGCCGCCGCGTCCAAGGCTGCGCGTCGCGCACCGCCTTCTTCGAACAAAAAGGCGTCCTGGGGCAGGCTGTCAAAAACGTAATTGGCGATGAACACCCAGGGTGCCCCGGGAAATCCGCCTTCCGGCAAGGAACCCTCGACGAGGGCCGCATCCAAGAGCGAAAAGCTGCATTCTCCCCGGGACATCGCTTTCGCCATCGTCGAACGTCGCTGCCAGCGTCGCAGGCAAGCTTCCGCCTGGTCGGTGACAAAAAGGTGCACGCGCGTTCCGCACCTTTGGAAACGGGCCCTCCTCAGGGCGAACGCCCGTAATAGAGCTTCCGAAAAATAACCATGCCCTGCGCCCAGTTCCAGGACGTTCAGGGCTCCCGCCCCGCCCCATGCCGACCAATCCTCCGCATAGGCGGCGATAAGGTCCGCGTAAGCGCCCGCGATCAGCGGCCCGCTGGTCACCCGAAACGGGACCCTCCCCTCCCACACGTTTTCCACCGGACGATCGTAAAAAGTGCGAATCGAGTTCCACAAGCCTGAATCCGAAAGCCAAACGTCCCCTTCGGCCTCCCTCGCCCACGCTCCCATAGCGCCCTCCCCTGATGCCTGTCTCCTCCGCGGTTCAGCGAAAAAAGCCCAGGCTTTGATCTTCCTTAGCTTCGCACCAAAAACCAGACCCCCGTTCCCGCGACCAGGATCGCGCTCACGATCGGTATCATCGCCAAGACTTTTTCACTGGGCATCCAGCGTTTGACCCGATTTCCGGCTTCCACCACGGTCACCCCAATCGCGGTCAAAGCGACGGCCAATCCGAGACTATAGACCAAAACCGTTCCCAAGCCCAACACCGTCCTTCCCGAAGACACCGCAACAATCAAAGCCGCCAGCGCTCCAGGACAAGGCAAAGCTCCGTTGCTCACACCCAACAACGCCGATTCCCATAAATGGCTGGAACCGTGGCTGTGGCCGTCACCGTGGCTGTGGCCGTCACCGTGGCTGTGGCCGTCACCGTGGCTGTGGCCGTCACCGTGGTTGTGGCCGTCACCGTGGTTGTGGCCGTCACCGTGGTTGTGGCCGTCACCGTGGCTGTGGCCGTCACCGTGGTTGTGGCCGTCACCGTGGCTGTGGCTGTGGCTGTGGCCGCCTTTCCCGGACAGCGCCCGCACGCCCATCCAAGCTCCCAACCCAATCAATATCCAAGCCCCGATCCCCCGCACCCCCTGTTCCAAAGATTCCGGCGGTAAGTAACTTTTAAGACTCAAGCTTGCGATCGCTAATACCAAAACCACTCCCGCATGGGAAAAGGTCGTCGCCACCCCCAATACCACAGCGTCTTTCCAAGTATGCCGACCACTGACCAAATAAGCGGATGCGAGGGATTTTCCGTGGCCCGGCTCCAACGCGTGCAAAGCTCCCAACGCAAAAGCCACGGGCAAATAGTGCCATCCCAATTGCAGCGTCTCGCTCATGGCGGTGTCCTTCCACCGAACCTTATCTGGAAACTCGGGCCCGGGTGTTTAGGGAGTCATCCCAGGAATTTGGCCAATTCCTTGAGTTCCTGAAGGCTCAATCTGGCTTGCGTCCCCTCGGACAGGCACTGTTCCATATGGTCGTGGATGAGTTCCCGTTTGGCGTTGGCGAGGGCTTTTTCCACGGCTTGCAATTGCTGGGCAATATCCAAGCAGGGCCTCCCCGTTTCGATCATCGCCAAGACCGATTTCAAATGGCCTTCTGCCCGGCGCAAGCGTTTTAACGTATGCGGATGCTCGATGCGTTTATCCATGCAGTGATTCTATCCTGGGGGGGAGGATACAGCAAGCCAACGAACGCCGTTCGGCTCCGGACAGAACGCAAAAGAACCCCGTCCCCTTGTGCTTTTTGGGCCCGGATACACCAAATTTCCAGTTATATTCCCGTATAGAAACACTCGCTTTCCGGAATTTTTTGAACCTTTTATACAATTTTGTGGGTTGTTAAAATGTCCGCTTTTCTCGCGTTGCGATCCTTTCACCCTGAAATCACCTTCTTATTTCGGGCCTATTCCCGGCATCCCAATACCCGATATTAAGATTACTTAACAAGATAGCTCCTGTTTTAGCTATTAAAATCAACATTTTTTGATTTTTGCTCCTTTCCAAAAGGGAATTCGGGTAACATTCAAACGTAATTCAGCGAAATATAGAATTAACGTTTTTCTATTGAAAAGGCATCCCCACGCTGAAGCGCCCGGCAAAACTCCGGGATCAAGGAACGCGGACAAAGGTAAAAAGGGATTTTCCAGACCCCCCGGCCATCCTTTTCCAGAGGCCTTGGGAAAATTCCCCATCAGCGATCCGTGTGGAATAAAGGGTGAACCATGGTTGCAACACCATCTTCAGCATCGGGGCGCGTCGAAAAAAGCGGACTCAACGTTCCAGAACGTTCTTATTCCACAATACGGATATATGTTCTGTTTTCCGCGATCGTTCTGTCGCTCATACTTGTCGCCCAAGCGGCACGTCTTCAAGCGGACGGCTTCACCAATTGGGTAACGAACCCGGGCTTCAATTTAAGCGCCACCACCTATACCGGCTGGAATCTCGCCGGCGGCACCGCTCCCAGCATCCACACCGGAACCAATTACAATGATCGGATTTACACCCTTCCCAATTATGGGGGCAACAATTCCCTTTCGGCGACCGCCAACTTCACCCTGACCCAGGCCATCACCGTGCCTGCGGGCACCTATTCGGCCGGCCTATGGGTCTATTCGACCATCGGCGGAGGCATCTCGGTCGGCACTTTAAGTGTCAGCGTGTCCGGCGGTTCCACCTACACGACCGCTTTAAAGCCGGCGATCGGCAGCAATTGGACCCTCTTTGAAATCAATAATATCGCGGCGGCGACGGCGACGACCCTCACCTTTTCGATCATCGACTCGGCTTCCGCCGCCGGCAATCCGGTCGTTCTCTTCGACGACGCGACCTTAAGCCCCAACAGCGCCTCCAACGATTGTCTGGTTTCGGCGGAATTGGATGTGTCCGCGGACGACGAATACACCGCCTACATCAACGGCAACTTGGTGGGAGCGACGCCCTCCAACACCAGCACCGGCTATTGGGAAACCCTTTTCAAATTCTCCAGCGCCATGGGCCAACTCCCCTTGAGTTGGTTCACCATGGGAGGGGCGAACGTCCTTGCGATCCAGTTCAACAACAAATACCCCTCCGATATGGGCGTCACCTACCGCCTTCTCTTTACCTTCGCCTCCGGCGCGACCCAGTCGATTTGGAGCGACGGTACGACCGAAAAATACGATTACTTAGGCGACGTTTGGGCGACGGATACCACGCAAAACGGGACCGTCGCCGTAGGCCCGGCGAACTGGACGACGGCGGGTTTCAACGATACGGCGTGGGCCACGAACTCCCTCGTGGTGGTCCCCACCGTCGCCACCCTGGAGGGGGTCTCGACGATCACCGATTCGGCGTTCGCGGCCGGCTACGTCCCCTGGCTGTCGGAAAACACGAATATGTCGAACAACTTCCCGACCACCGACAACGACAGCTATCTCATCCGCAAAGACTTCACGGTCGGTTGCACCACCCCGACCCCGACGCCTACCAAGACCCCGACGGACACCGCTACCCCAACGGCAACGCCGACCGCCACGCCTACGGCGACCCCCACCAAAACCTCCACCGACACCGCGACCGCGACCGCCACCTCCACGGGGACGCCCACTTACACCCCCACCGCCACCGTCACTTCCACCGATACCGTCACGCTGACGGACACGCCGACTTCGACCGTCACCGACACCGCCACCCCATCGGCGACGCCGACGGACACGCCCACGGCAACGGTGACGCCCACGGACACCCCGAGTTCCACGGCCACGCTCACTTCCACCGCCACGCCCACTCCGACTTCGACCCGGACCTCGACTCCGACAAGGAGCGCCACCCCCACCGCCACGCCGACGGCCACCCCCACGGACACGCCCACCGATACCCCGATGTTCACTCCGACACCGACTTCCACGTCCACGGCCACGCCGAGCGCCACTCCAACAGCCACGCCCACCCCGACTTTCACCGACTCCCCTACGGTGACGCAGACTCCCCTGCCGATGCCCTACACGCTGACCTTGCGTGTCTATAATTCCGCCGGTGAGCTCGTCGTCACGCTTTACGCCGGACCTTCCCAGACGAATCCAGGAACCTTAACCCTTGTCGGAAATGGAGAAGTCATCCCCGGTTCCCTGACGACGGGCTTCGCATTCAGCGGAGCGCTCCAAGGTCTCACGGAAACCTCAGGCGTCACCCTCGTCCCCTGGGCCGGGGTCAACGCCGCCGGCCAACCGGTGTCCGCGGGGGTGTACTTGGCCCAGCTTTCCGTGACCAACGGCTTCGACCAGACGAGCACCTATACGGTCCCTCTCCAAGTGGTCGCCCCAAGCTCCGCGGCGAGTTTGACGGTCTACAATTCGGCGGGCGAAGTCGTCCAACGGCTCGCGCTTCCGACGCTCTCTCAAATGTCCTCGGGCCTGACGCTCTCCATCCCCAAAAACGTCGTCGCCGTGGTGACGGATCCCTCGAAGTTCGCGGAAAGCACCGGCGTCACCCTGTACCTCAGCGGGGATGGCGTCACCTATCCCGTCGTCTGGAACGGGCGGGACGATGTCGGCCGCCCGGCCCAGGCCGGTATATACCTGATCACTTACGTGGCCCAGCCTTCGGTCGGAAAAATCGTCGAACAAACCCGCCAAGTGGAACTTCTGCCAGCGGACACCGACGGCTTTAGCGCGGTCCATGCGATCCCTCAGCCCTGGCGCCAAGGCCCCCTCAAAGTCACTTTTTCGCCCCTGCCCGCCGGATCAAAGGTGCGGCTCCGGCTTTACACGATCTCGGGCGCCCAGATCCGGGAAAATTGGGGGGACGGCGCTTTCGGCGCCGTCGAGATCCCCTCCCCGGAAACGCTCGCGTCCGGAGTCTACCTCGCTGATTTGGATTGGATGATTGGCGCCGACCCCTCGGGGCCGACTCCGCAGGCTCGGGCTTTGACAAAACTGGTGCTGGTCCGTTGATCGGAAATTCCCGGAGCCAAGGGAATCCCGGGGAACGCCCTAACCCCGGGACCGAATCCGCGAGCGTAACCCGCGGTCGCCGGATCACGCTCGCGCCTCAGCGTCCCTTTTCCGTGCCTTAGTGGAACGAAAGCCCCGCCCCGAACAATTCGTGGTGATCCATATAGTCGCAGGGGTAGGGCCCCCAGCCGTTGAAATAAAAGGCGGTTAAAGGCACATAGGCGGGCGCCGCGAAAAACCATGGCATCCGCACGTCCAGCGTAAAACTGTAACGCGCGGACACGCGGATAGCGTCCAAATCCCAAGCGTTGATCTGCCCCCGGTATCCGAAATCGTTGCCGCACCGCAAGTCCACAGCGAGGCCCGCTTTGCGTACCCAGGGGCTGGAACCCTTGCCCTCCAAACACCCGATTTCGTATCCCAGATTCCAGCGCAAGCCGTCGTACCAGCTGATCAAGGAATACCGCGGGTCGTTCCCCCAAAACACGTTCTCTTCCGTGTTGGAAGCAATCCCCGCCGACCCGTCGTAGATGCGGTCCTCGAAACGAAAGGATGCATGTCCGGTCCAGGCGGAAGTGATCGGCTGATAAAAGCCCCCTTGCATCCTCAGCGCAAAATAGTCCCAGGCCATGCTGACGTAATCCTGGGCGTGGGCTCCATCGAGATTATATTTTTCAAACGTCTCGTATTGGCTTTCCGTTGAAAGACACTGACCGTTGGATTCATGCCACCACCCCAAGTCCAAGGACCAGGGCGCGGAAATCCATCCGCCTCGTGCCCGCGCACCGGAATCGCGGAAGGTTTCATTGATCCACATTCCCGGATTCTGGATGCGGGACACCACGGGCTGGGAATAACGTTGAAGATAAAAGTCGTACTCTCCCGCATACCCGAAATTCAGGCTTTCGTCCCGTACCCACGGGCCTAAAACCTGTCCGTGGACCAATGCGAACGGGTATTTCAGGGATAATTGAAATTGCGGGTGAGGCTCCGCTTCCTCCGGATCCTCCACATAAAGGAAATCATTCTCGCCGTCCGCTCTCCATGCCTGAAACAAGCCGGCCCCTTGGAGCATCCCTGGGTTAAAAAAATCCTGATACTGTTTTTCTGAATCCCGTTCCCCAGGGTCGGCGCCCGACTGACTTCCCGAAAGAGTAGGGGACGGACGGAGTGTCGCCTCCGGTGACGGTGGGAGCGTCGCTTCCGGTGACGGTCGAAGTGTCGCCTCCGGTGACGGAAGCGCATTCCCTGAATTTTGAGCGGCAAGAACAGCCGCGGTGAGCGTCATCCCCAACAGCACCATCGCTTTCACCTTACCCTCCCTTGGCTTACCGCCCGCCTAACTCCGGGAACCCGAGGACACCCCGGCCCGCTTCCCTTCAAAAGTATCCCTTCTTTGAGAGGCGCCACGGCGCTTTGGGATTTCTTGGTTCCGCATCGAGCGGCGTCCAATTCCTGCGAGCCCCTTTTCATTCTCGCAAAAAATAAATTAATCGTCGATCATTTAAAGAGGCGCTGAGGGCGCACACGGACTCGTCCCCAGAAAACTCCCACTTGAAATTTCTCTTGACAATAACTAATCATCGATTACAGTGTAATTAATCACCGAACACAAGGAGTAACTGTGGGACGACGTGGAGATCACGGACTCGAGAAAATCCGGGAAATGGCCATTGAAGCGGCAGAGGCCATTGTCGCCGAAGGCGGACTGAATCAATTAAGCACCCGAAAGGTTGCCGCCCGTATTGGCTACACCGCCGGAACCCTCTACCTCGTTTTTGAGGATTTCAAGCATTTGCTGTTGGAAGTCAACGGCAGAAGCTTGGACCTCCTTTTCAAAAATTTGGAAGACGCCAGCCAATCCAAGACCGACCACGTTGAGGCAATTTACGCCATTTGCCGGGCCTACCTCGCATTTTCCCGGGATAACTCGGCCCGCTGGACGCTCCTGTTTGAACGGCAATGGGGCCCCGGATTTGAACGGCCCGAATGGTACCAAAACAAAAAGAAAAATTGCTTCAAACCCTTAGCCGCTCGCTTGGGAGCGCTCGGAATCGCCGAAAGTGAAGACCAATTGGTGAGCTACACCCGCACACTTTGGGCCAGCATCCATGGAACCTGCGTGCTCGCGGAAGACGATAAACTGACGCAAGCGGGTGCTTCCGACAGTACCCGTGAGCTCGATCTCCAAGTTGAACTGTTCCTGAAGGCGCTCCTGGGTCCAAAAACCTGAGCGCCTTTTTTGAAATAAAACCGAACACCGTAAAATTAAAAGGACGTACCGCAGTTTTAGTTTGCACCGCACGGGGGACGCCGGGTATGTGGAACCTAAAGGTCGGCTGTTTTTGATGGGACGTCTGGGCCAGCGCGTCAAACAAAACGGAAAAACCTGGTGGAGTCTCGAAGCCGAACGCAGGGCCCTCGGGGTCGAAGGAGTGGCCTTCGCCAGCTATTTCGGGGTGGCGGACGGCCCGGCCCGCCAAAAAGCGGTGTTATGCGTCGAGACACAGTCTCCGGCGCCGGATCTTGAAAACCGCCTCCGAAGCGCGCTCGCCCCTTATCCCCTGGATCGCTATGTCGCTTTCAAGCGGCTGCCCAAGGATCCGCGCCACGCTTCCAAAATCGATTTGGGCCGTCTGAAAACGGAACTACTGAAGCGCGGACTGCTTTGAGGGGCGCCCTAAGCCATCCAGGCCGCCCCCGTGAAAAACGCGTCGCCTCATAGGGCGGACGCGAGCATCGTTTCACTTCGCTCCCAGAGTTGACGGGCAACTTCCCCGCCCTCATCCCGGAACCGGACCGGCATCGGTTTGTTTCGATCGTAGACTTCCCCTGACTGCCAATCGACGCCGGGCTTTCCTTCGGCCAGCGCCGTCAGCCTACGCCCGCTCCGCCGGGGGCTGATGGTGACCAGATATTTAAGCGGCGTATGGTACATAAAGCGCATCAGGTGCGTGGTCTCGCTGGCGAAATTACTGCGGACGACCCCGGGATGGAAGGCCACCGCCGCGATGCCCTCCTGGCGATACCGGCGATGCAGTTCGCGCGTGAATAGGATGTTCGCCAGTTTGGCGTCCCCGTAGGCCAAGTGGGGCTGATAGCCACGCTCATGGTTGAGGTCCGAGACGTCGAAATCGCTCCCAAAAAGGTTCGCCGCGATGCTCGAAGTCTGGATGATCCTGGCCCGACTGGCGACGAGGCGCGGCATCAGCAGCTTCGTCAGCAGGAACGGCGCCAAGTGGTTCACCTGGAACGTCCTCTCGAAGCCGTCCTCCGTGACCTGTCGCTCCCCCATGATCCCGCCGGCGTTGTTCGCCAGGACGTCGATACGCTCATAGCGTTCCAGCTCCGAGGCCAGCCGACGCACGTCCGCCAGTTTGGAGAAATCCGCGACGTGGAAAGGGGCCGCGAGTTCGGCGGCGAGGGCTTCGGTCTTCGCCCGGGAACGACCGACAAGGACGACCTGGTGCCCATGGGCCTTCAATTGGCGGGCGCTCGCCGCGCCGATGCCGTCGCTCGCTCCCGTGATGATCATCGTGTCCATAGGATCCAAGCTCCAAGTGTTGTGAAAACGTTCATCGAAGCCCCCCAGGGGAGCCGTTCGTCCATCGCTTGGCTGGCTTTTCTTCCCGGATTTTTTTTTTGCCCGCCAGAAATCCACGCTGTCGGGAAGGCAACCCGCTGAAGTGTTTCCGAATATCAGCGATGATAAATCAGCAAAAATTTGGCGGCCTTCGGGGGACTGCACCCCCAAAATAGGCCAGCCTAAACTTTTCCGTTCCCCGGCGCTTCTATCTCAATCCCGCATGGGAAGGGCGGCGCTTGCAGGCAAGGTAATGCTGATCCAACCCTTGGCGCAGAAAAGATTTAATGACCGCTTGGCGACTCACATTCATTTCGCGGACCAAGCCGTCGAGTTCACGCAGCATATCTTCCGCGAAATCCACGTTGACCCGCCGAATGGCAGGCATCATCTTGCCGGCGTTGGTAAAGTGTGAAGAGACGTCCTTCCCCTGATCGGCCAATGCCGCGATTTGTTCGGCTTTCAAGATTGGTTTTGCTTTAGGATTTTTTTTCATACAGCCTCCGCTCTTCTTTTGTTGACTGCCATAGTGTGACGAGATGAAGGTATTCCCCGAATTTGTCGGCACGTTCCTCGTAGATGACACTAAACAGCCTGCCCCCCACCCAACCAATCGCCCTCCATTGTTCAGGGTCTTCAGATCGTTGGTCGAGATAATAGGGCTTTTCCCAGATCTGTTGGACCTCTTCGAAGCCGATACCGCGTCTGGAATTATTGCGACATTCGGCGCTCTTGCGTTTATCGAATCCGAAGCGCATCTCGCCCTCAAGTATAACAGTTATACCTTTGTCTCGGACGATGTTCAAGGGTCCGGTGGCGCCACTTACTCACTGGGTATCCGATGCGCGATAGCGCAGTTGCAGGCCTAGTGACTGTCGCCCCCATGGTTGAACATACAGGGATTCATAGCCTCTTCGACCATGTCCGTGCCGAAAAATTGAGCGAGTCGCCGAGCGGCAATGTCCTAGGTCCGAGCGAATCGTATCAGCGCTTCGGTTCCCCTGGCAAGCCTGGCTAGAGTATCCACCTTATCCCCTAAAGAAAAGCCCTTCGGCTTTAGGCCAAAGGGCTTTTCTTTAGTAAGTGGCGGAGCCAATGGGACGATTATCGAACGTGGTGCCTGGCATCCTTGCATCGGCCCTGGTCCCCGAACTTGAACGGCTGGCGGGCGCGGGCTAGGCCGCGCGCTTCTGCTCGGACACGAGTTCAAAACGCATGCCCAGCGCCTCTACCACCTGGAACAGGCTCCTGGCCTGAGGATTCCCCTCGGGCGAAAGCAGCTTGTAAAGCGCGGGCCGGGTCAGCCCCGCCTTCCGGGCCACCGCCGCCATTCCATGCGCCTGCGCGACGTTCCGCAGGGCCGCCAGGAACGCGTCCAACCCGTCCGGCAAGGCCAGGCCAAGGTAGGCTTCCGCTACCTTCCAGTCCTTCAGCCCTTGCTCCCGGACCGACTCATAAGGAAGCAAGAGATTCCGCTTTGCGATTTTGGTAGTCATTCCAGAACTCCATGGCAGCCTTGATGTCCTGGGATTGAGTGGACTTGTCGCCGCCCACCAAAAGCACCACCAGAAGCGGACCGTCCTGCCCGTAGTAAATCCGGTAGCCGGGTCCTTGGTGGAGACGCAATTCGCAAATCGCGCCGATCCGCTTGCTGTCCCCGGGATTGCCCTGGGCCAATCGGTCCAGGCGGTGGTAGACGGCCGCCCTGCCGAGGACATCCCTCAGTCCCAACACCCAGTCTTTGAACGGACTGCGGCCGTTGGATTTGACGTAGACGCCAAGTCGAAGGGGCTGGTCAGGCATCAGGAGAAGTGTAAACCACAGGAGACATCATGTCAAGTCGTCGGACTAAGGTCTCGTATCTCCCTATTGCCCAAACGGCGCACTGGGCATGGTGCTCTCCGGAGTAGAGTTTCTTCGATGAATTCCTTATCTCCGTTGCCCTGGAAAAATCCGTAACGAGGCCCATTTTGGAGAGCTCCCCCACCTGGAATGCAGATCGCCCGGGCAACGCTCACCAACGGCGTGTCCAGTTTGCCCTTGGCGACTCCAGCCTCGAAAAATATCCAGGGGCGGTCAACGCTACGCTCGATGAACAGGCAGACAACGTCCGAAGTCGAATGCAAGCTACTCATCAGGCGCTTCCCGCGCGTCATCGACGCCGTCAGGCGCGCCCACGAGATCTACACTAAGGCCATGCCGTTAAAGAAGCGGCGCATACTCGACTTCCTAATCTCTAACGCGATGCTCGATGGAAAAAAAGCCTGCTATACATGGAAAAGCCCCTTCCACCTGATGGCAGAAGGGGCTTTTTCCAGTAGATGGCGGAGCCTACGCGACTTGAACGCGCGACCTCCCGCGTGACAGGCGGGCGCTCTAACCAGCTGAGCTAAGGCTCCATTTTCGGTGGGTGGCCACCCAAAAACCGTTCCGGCGGCGCTTCCCTCCCCTGCACCGCAGGGGACAGAGAATATAAAACCAAGACGTCGACTTGGCAAGAAAGTTTTTTCGTTTTCCTTAGCCGGTCAGGGCCTGGGTGCCCGCCCCAAAATAACGGAGGCCGAAGGCCCGTTCGGGGCGTATAGTTGCGGCATGCGACCACCTCGGGCCTACTTTATCTTTATGCCGTTGGCGTTTCTCATCGCCGGAACCTCGTTCTGGTTCTGCGGAAACCAGCTTGCCGGCGCTTTCACCCTGGGCAGCCCGGGATTTTGGGGCGCCTGGGCCTGGGCCGCCGCGTTGTGGCCCTTTCCCGTCATCCGCATGTTGTTCTTTCGGCACCGCGGCGATCGAACCCAAGGTTTGGCGTACTTCCTCCTGGGCCTAGGCTCCACCTACCTCGTCCTGCTCCTGGTCCTGCGCTTGCTCGATTTGGCGCTGCATTTCGCCGGCTACGCCTGGCCGATCTGGGCCCCCTGGGCGGTCCTGGCGATCGCCGTGATCCTCTGCCTCTGGGGCTGGCAAACCGCTTTAGGTCCGGCGCAGGTCAAAAAGGTGCGCCTGCCCACGGCGAATCTCCACCCCGATCTGGAAGGCTTACGGATCGTCCAAATCTCGGATCTGCACATCAGCCGCATGGTCGATCCCGGCCAAATCGTGCAGTTGGTTGAGCAAGTCCAGGCCCTCGAACCCGACCTGATCGCCATCACCGGCGACCTGGCCGACGGCCCGGTCGAAAGTCTGCGGGAAGCGATCAAGCCCCTGGCCCGCCTGCGCGCCCCCTTGGGCGTCCATTACGTCACCGGCAACCACGAATATTTCTGGGGAATCGAGGGTTGGCTGGAGGAATTCGATGGCCTCGGCTTTGAAATCCTCCTCAACGCCCACCGGGCGGTCGACCACAAGGGGGCCCGACTTCTGATCCTCGGCGTCAACGACCCCATGGAAGCCCGGATCGGCCATGGCGAAGGCCCCGATCTGCGCAAAGCCGTATCCGGAGCTCCCAAAGCGGACTACACCCTTTTTCTGGCCCACCAACCCCAAGCCTACGTGCTGGCCGAGGCCTCGGACGCCGATTTGTTCCTGACCGGCCACACCCACGGTGGGCAATACTTCCCCTTCTCCCTGATCGTCCCCTTCTTCCACCGCTATTACCGCGGCCTCTACCGCCACAGCGACGCGCTTTGGGTGTACGTCCACAGCGGATCGGGCTTTTGGGGCCCCCCGAACCGTCTGGGAGTCCGGCAGGAAGTGACCTTGCTCGTGTTGGAAAAAATGCCCGTGCCTCCCACGTCGGTCGTGTCCCGGCAAAAATAGGCCTCCCAATACCGCCCGGCCGATTCTGTTGGTAAGCGGCCCGTCCAGGACGACGGGGTATCGAGATCTGCACGCACGCTGGTCAAGTTTCGTCCCAAATCCCCAAATCAGAATACCGGCGCCCCGTTCCTGCACGAAGTCTCACCGCGTTTTCTAATCCCGAAAAAACAAGAGAGGGTGCCAAGAAGGAAGTCCGCCCAAAACGCCCTGGGCGGGTCCCGCCCAAACCTTGGAAAGTACGGTATTGTGGGGCAAAGGCATGCACCAGGGCCGGAAATATTCCGGCAAAAAATTTTTAACTACGGTCCAAAACAAACACCCGGACGCCGGCGCCCCGGATAAAAATCCCCCTCGCCCAAACTCAGGCCAGTTCCCACTGGGCGGCGAACAAACGGGCGTAAGCGCCCTTGCGTTCGAGCAGTTCCTCGTGGGTCCCGCGTTCAACCACGCGTCCCGACTCGAACACCAGCACCAAATCGGCGTCCCGGATCGTGCTCAAGCGATGGGCGATCACGAACGTCGTGCGGTCCTTGCGCAGGTTCTCCAAGGCCTTTTGAAAGGCGCGTTCGCTGACCGAATCCAGGGCTGAAGTGGCCTCATCAAGAATGAGGATCCTCGGATTGCGCAGGAGGGCCCGGGCGATGGCCAGACGCTGCTTCTGGCCCCCGGAAAGCTTCACCCCGCGTTCCCCGACTTCCGTTTCCATGCCCTTGGGCAGGGCCTGGATGAAATCCCAGGCGCAGGCCATCCGGCACGCCGACTCCACTTCCGCGGCGCTCGCCTCGGGCCGCCCGTAAAGGACGTTGGAGCGCACGGTTCCCGCCAGCAGCACATTATCCTGGGCGACCACGGCCAATTGGGAGCGCAAGGGCCGGGTCTGGTACTCCGGCAGGGGCACATCGTCGATCAGGACGCTCCCTTCGCTCGGCCGGTAGAACCCCAGCAGCAGGCTGATGAAAGTCGTCTTGCCCGCGCCGGAAGGGCCCACCAACGCCACGGTCTGCCCCGGCGCCACGGACACCGAGGCCTCCACCAAGGCCGGATGCCCGGCCGGATATTTGAAGGTGACGCCGCGGAACTCCACCCTGCCCGCCAAGGGTTTGACCAAACCATCGGCCTTGTCGGGTTCAATGTCGGGATGGTCCAAAATTTCGTAGACCTCATCCAGGGCGACCTGGCCCCCGAAAAGCTGGTCGATATTGTTGAGGATGGCGCCTAGAGGGTCAAAAATCAGGCTCAGCATCGTGAAAAAGCCCACCAGATCGCCGATGCTCAAGCGCCCCTGGAGGTAGAACCAACCTCCGCACAGCAGGACGAGCATCATGCTGATCCCCGTCAACAGTTTCACCAAGCCGTTGAAAAGGGCGAAGGTCGTGACCATTTCGACCCCGCGGTGGCTCAAGCTGGCGGCGGTCTCGGTCATGTGGCGCACTTCCCGATCCTCGGTGGCGAAGGCGCGCACCAGACGGATGCTGTGCAGCGAATCCTGGACCTTGGCGGAAAAAGTGTCGAACTCAAGGCGCCAACGGGCGTACACCTTCTTGATCTTGGCCTTGAAATAGGCCGAAAGCGCCCAAAAGGCGACGGCCACCCCCAACAAAAGCGAGGTCAACTGCCAGCTTTTCACCCATAAAACCGCCACCCCGCCGACGGCCTGCAGAGCCGAGACCATCAGCGTCGAAACGATGAAATTCGCCATGACGTCGACCTTTTCGGTCGATTGGATGACGCGGCTGTGCAGCAGCCCCAAATCCTCGGAATCGTAAAAACTGATGCTCATCTGCTGCAGCTTGAGCACCACATCGCCCCGCAGGCGCATGATCACGTCCTTGGTGGTCCTCAGGACGATGTAACGGGAGGCGACCAAAAACACCAAGTAGCCGACAAAACAGGCCACCACCAGCCCGCTGTCCACGGCGAGTCCGTGGAAGTCGCGGGCGGGCAGGCGCGCATCGATGATGCGCCCCAGCAACACCGGCACGGGCAGCAGCACAAGACCCACCGGCACCGAAAGCAGGACGCCCAAGAGGGTCTCCGGCAGCACCGGACGGAACATCGCCAGAAAGCGCCCCAGGGGCGCGCCCGCCTTCGCCGTCTTCATCGCTTGGCGCCGCTCCTGAAGAATTCGACCGTGGCCCGGACGCCCTTTTCGAGGGGCATCTTGGGTTCCCAGCCCAGATCGCGCTTGGCCTTGGCCCAGCTCAGCCAATTGGCGCGGACGTCCCCGGCGCGGGGCGGACCGTAGACCGGGGCCCGATCCACGTCCAAGGCTTTGACGATGGCGGCATAGAGCTGTTTGACGGTGGTGGGGCGGTTGGTCCCGATGTTGTAGGCCTCGCCCGAACCCTTCTTGAGGGCCGCCACGTTGGCGCGGGCCACGTCCCCGACGTAGACGTAATCGCGGATGAGCGATCCGTCCCCGAAAATGGTGCAATCCTGGCCCTTCAGCAGGCGCTGAATGAAGATCGCCACCACGCCGGCCTCCCCGTGCGGCATCTGGCGCGGGCCGTAGACGTTGCTGTAACGCAAAACCGTGTAATCCATCCCGTATTGCAGCTTATAAAAGCGGAGATAATCCTCGCCCACCGCTTTGGTGATCCCGTAGGGGCTTTCCGGCAGGATGGGGTAGGCCTCCGTGGCCGGGAATTTTTTGGGGCTGCCGTAGACCGTGCCGCCCGAACTGACATGGATGAACTTCTTAAGGCCGTTTTGGCGTCCGGCTTCCATCAGGTTCAGGATGCCGAGCACGTTGATTTCGGCGTCGTTTTTCGGATCCTGCACGCTGGCGGGGACGGACATCTGGGCGGCGTGGCTGTTGACCACGTCAAAGCGTTCCCGCTTGAAAAGCGCGTGGACCTTCTTGGTGTCCCTCAAGTCGGCGACCACCAACTTCGCGCCTTTGGGGACGTTGCCGCGCTTGCCGCCCGAAAGGTTGTCCAGCACCACCACCTTATGCCCCGCGGCCAAATATGCGTCCGCCACATGGCTGCCGATGAATCCGGCCCCGCCCGTCACCAAAATCTTCATGCCCGCTCCTCGAATGGGAATTCCGGGAGTATACCATCGCCGGGATGCGCCCATAAGGGCTTCGAAACGTGCGCTTCCGGGCTTTTAATGGTAGGATCCGCCCATGCCCCTTTCCGAAGCCTTCCTGAAAAAGTGCCGCGTCCTCTTGGGTCCCGACCACGTCCTGACCAACGCCGCGGCGCTCACCGCCTACGATTCCGACGGACTGACCCACCAACATCACCGTCCGGAAGCGGTCGTGCTCCCTGGGGACTCCCGCGAACTGCTGCAAGTGCTGGCTTGGGCGCGCACCGAGGACGCCCCGCTCACGTTCCGGGGCGCCGGCACCGGGCTCTCCGGGGGAGCGACGCCGCTGGAAGGCGGATTGGTGGTCCACTTTTCCCGGCTTAAACGCATCCTTTCGATCGACCCGCTCAACCTGGTCGCCGAAGTGGAGCCCGGCGTCGTCCATGCGGCGCTCAACCGGGCGCTCGAGCCGCACGGACTTTTCTACCCGCCCGATCCGTCCAGCGGTTTCGCCTCCACCCTCGGGGGCAACGTCGCCGAAAACGCGGGCGGAATCCGCTGCTTCAAATACGGCGTCACCGCCCAATACCTGCTGGGTGCGGAAATCGTCACCGCCTCCGGCGAGCTCGTCCGCCTTGGCGGTCCCGCCGGCGGACTCGGCGAAGGACTGGGGGCCGACTGGAAAGCGGTCCTGTCCGGCTCCGAAGGCCTGCTCGGCGCCTTTGTGCGCCTTTGGCTCCGCCTCAAGCCGCTCCCCGAGGCCACCCGCACCTACCTCGCCACCTATGCCCGCCTCGAAGACGCCACCGCGGCCATCGTGGCCTTGGTGCACCATCCCCTGATCCCGGTCGCGGCCGAGCTCATGGATCCCCCCTGCGTACGGCTGGTGGAAGCCAGCCCGTTCCGGGTGGGCCTGGACCCAAACTCCTGGGCGCTGTTGGCGGAAATCAACGGCCCCCGAGCGGTCGTCGAAGCCAGCGCCCCGGAAATCGAGGAACTGCTCCGCTCCCGCAAGGCCCTCAGCCTGAACGCCACCGACGATGCCGCCCAACGCCAAAAGCTTTGGAAAGCCCGCAAAGTCAGCGGAGGCCTGCCCGGGCAGATCAGCCCGGACGTGTTCGTCGGCGACGCGGTCATCCCGCGCACCCGGCTGGCCGAAGTGCTCGCGGACATCTACCGCGAATCGGAAACCGAGGGCATCCCGGTCATCAACCTGTTCCACGCCGGCGACGGCAACCTGCACCCCAATTTCATGTTCGATTCCCGCGATCCCCGGCAAAGCCAGGCGGTCGACCGCCTGGCCCACCGCTTGCTGGAAAAAGTGGTCTCCGTCGGCGGGACGCTTTCCGGGGAGCACGGCATCGGTTCGGACAAGATGCGCTTCATGTCCCTGCTGCTCGATCCCACTGAAATGGCGGCCCACGCGGCCGTGGCCGAAACCTTCAACCCGGACCACAAGTTCAACCCCGGCAAAGTTTTCCCGCATCGCCATTACCGCCCGGCCAAGGGGGGCGCCCTTGGTCTTTGAGACTTTTTTCGACGCCGAAGACTTGAGCGCCTGCGTTCCCGCGGAAGAGACCGCGCGTTCCCTCAACGAACGCGCCCGGCCGCTGGGATGTTTTTTCCCCTTGTGGCTGGCGCCGGACCAAGCCCTGGGGGAATTCTTTTTGACCGCCCGCGCCGCGCCGGCGAGCTTCCGTTACGGTTCCCCGGCCCACAACGTGCTCGGGTTGAACTGGATCCTCCCCAGCGGCCGACGCGTCCGTTTCGGCGGGCGGGTGGTGAAGAACGTGGCGGGTTTCGACCTGGTGCGCCTGTGCTCCGCCAGCCATGGCAGACTCGGCCGGCCCGAGCACCTGATCCTGCGCCTGCGCCCCCTGGCCGAAGCCGAACGCCATGCCCGCCTGAGCGGCCCCTGGGACGGCTTGCGCGCCGCGGCCCGGACGCTACGGGCGAGTTCCTGGAGCCACGTCCTCGACGCTTGCGATCTTGCGGCCTCCCCCGAAGGCGCTTCGCTCCACCTCAGCTTCCGCGGCAAGGCTTCCCTCGTCCCCTTGTTCGAGGCGGAAGCGGTCCGTTGGGCGGACGCCGCGGGCCTGAAGGCGGAATTCCCCAACGAGGTCCCCGAACCGCAGGCCCAACCTTGGGGACGCGCCCAGACGCTCGCCGACGAAGCCGTCCCGCTCGCCCGCTCCTGGGTGTCCGCGCACGGCGGCACGGTCCACGCTTTCCTCGGCCAAGGCGTGCTGCAATTCCAGAATCCGGAGCGCCCCGACGCGGCCTTCCAGGAGTTGCGCGGACTGAACGCCCGTTTGGGCGCTCTGGGAGGCCACTGCGAACACGACGGCCTGGCCGCCGACCCGGCAAGGCCCCAAGCCCGTTGGGAAACGGAACTGTTGCGGCGTTGGCAGGAGCTGCCATGAGCGCCCCGGATTTCAAGGAACTGATGGCCCGCGAAACGCCGAAACTGCTGGCGTGCGTGCATTGCGGGCTGTGCCTGGATGAATGCCCCACCTATCGCACCAGCGGCGACGAAACGAACAGCCCGCGCGGACGCCTGGCGCTTTGGCGCGCGGAATGGGAAGGGCGCCTGACGCCCGGTCCCGAGACGGACCATTACACGGATCTCTGCGTGGCCTGCCTGGCCTGCACCACCGCCTGTCCGGCGAACGTGCCTTACGCCGAGCTCCTGACCGCGCGCCGCGAAGAACAGGCCCGGAGGCGCGGGGCCGATTGGCGCATCCGCGCCCTTTCACCGCTGCTGGCCGCCCCCAAGCTGTTCAACGCCTTGGCCTCGCCCCTGCGTCTGATCCGGCGCCTGGGTCTCCGCCCCCACCCGATGCTCCCCGCCGGCGCCCCAGCGATTTTCGAAAGCAGCGCCGCTTACGCCCGCCGAGTCGAAAAGGCCCTCCGCCCCTCCCGGAGCCGGGCCGCCCTGTTCGAAGGTTGCCTCATGGAAGCCGCCTTCCGGGAAGTCAACGCCGCCACCATCCGCGTGTTGGCGGTGAACGGGATCGCCGTGGATCTGCCGGAGCGGCAAACCTGCTGCGGAGCCGTGGCGGAACACGCCGGCATGCCCGCTGAAAAGGAGAAATTGGACGAGGCCAACCGCGAGGCCTTCGCCGCCTCGGCCCTGGTGCTCACCAATTCCTCGGGATGCGGTTTGAGCCTGCGCCACGCCCTCGGGAACGCCCAGCAGGATGTGGTCGACTTTTTGGGGACGCTGGACTTGGTTCCCGGCGCGGAGCAGTTCCCACCCAAGGCTTGGTACGACCATCCCTGCCACGCCTTCCACGGCCTGGGAATCCGCACAGCTCCGGCACGGCTGCTGAAAGCCGCAGGACTGGAAGGCCGTTGGTCCCTGGCGCCCGAAGCCGACCGCTGCTGCGGCGGCGGCGGCGCCTACGCCGAACTCCAGCCGGAATCCTCGCGGGCCATCCTCGAGGAAAAACGCGCCCTTCTGGGCCCGCTGCCCCAGGGCGCGCTGCTGATCACCTCCAACCACGTCTGCATGATGCAATGGAGCCGCATTCCCGGGCTTCAGGTGCGCCATGCCGTCCAGGTCTTGGATGAAAGCTATCGGCTGGCGGGCTATTATTCGAAAATTTAAGGTCCCCGAAAAAATCCGCTTTCCCGTGCCCTCCAATCAAAGCGCCTTGGGTCCGGGAAGCCGCTGAACGAAAAAACCGCCTCTGGGTATCGGGAGGCGGTTTTTATTTTTTGTCGAAGGCCGCTGTCGCGGAAAAAGGATCCCGCCCCTATCGCATATGCCTAAAAATCATGAACGGCCAAAAAAGAATCTTTAAAAGGATGTTCGGAGGCGGAACCAGCACCGGAGCCATCACCACCGCCGGGGCCACCACCTCGACATGCGCCCTGGGTCGAGGCTCTGGAGCCGGTGCCAATCCCAAGCGTTCGTGGATGCTTTCCCAGCTTGCCCCCTTCTGGCGCAGGGCGACGACTTTCCCCAGGGGAACCTGGGCCCGCGCCGCCGTGTCCAAAACTTCGGGAACGTCCTCCGGGGCGATGCCCTGCTCCCGAACCCAGACAACGTCCTTCACCGACACCCCGTATTGTTCGGCGAGCTGGGCGTTCTGGGCGTTCTCCTCCGCCTTCGTCGGGACGGCAGGTTCGGGGGCGGGCACCGCTTCGGGCTCCACCTCGGTGGAAGGGGCTTGCGCCCCGGCCCCGTTATCCGTTCCGTAGGCGATGGAAGCGACCAAATCCCTTTCAAAAATCCTCTTCACTCCGGAGACGGTGATCACGACCTTGGCTCCGTCTTCGGAAACGATCTGTCCCTGGACGACCCGCCCGTCTTTGAGCGTAAGCGTGTCGTTCCCCATGCTGGCCCAAGCCGGCACCGCCCAAAAACAAACCGCCGCCGCCGATAAAATGATAAGCCTTCGCATACTGCGCTCCTTAAAATTCCGCCGCCATTTCCTTCGGTTCCGGGCGGACATGCCTAAAGTTTAGCACTTATGAGCCCGCCTGCCTTGGACGGGAGGGTTCCAAGGAAGGTCCCAGACCACTCCCAGCCGATGCGGAGTACGGCCCAAGGACCCGACCACCCAGCGTCCCCCCCAAAACGCCCCGAAGGGTTCCCTTTCCAGGACGGCCCCTCCCAGCCGAAGGTTCCCGATTCTTTAAAGGGTCCGCTGCCATTCCCAGGCGACATGCGCTTTCAGGCGCGCCTCGTTGGAAAAACGTAATCCAAAGTCTCGTTCCAACGCGGTCACGTCGAAACGATAGGGTTCCGCCCCGTATCCTTTGTCCTCCAACTCAACAGGCACTTCGCGCCCCGCCGCCTCCATCGCCCAACGGGCGACTTCTTCCCAGCTGCGCCATTGGTCACTCAGGGCGTAATGGATCGAAAATTCCGCCGGATGGTCCAAAAGCCGCACATAGGCCAGGGCGATATCGTCCGCATGCAAAAATTGGGTTCCATCGTGCTGCACCAGGCGGACGGGTTCGCCCGAGCGGATCGCCGCCACGATTTGCCGAAAGCGTCCGTCCGGCTGGCTGCGGGCCCCTTCGACCACCGGCTCCCCGAAGATATAACCGGGCCGGATCACCTGCATCTTCAGCCCATGCCTCCGGGCATAGGCACGGGCGAACATCTCCGTGGCCGCCTTGGTGGCCCCGTAGAAATCGATGGGCCGGGGTTGCCGCTGTTCGGAATTGAGGGCTTCCATTTCGCCGTTGGCGGCCGTGCTGCTGGTGTAAAGGACCTTGGGCACTTTCGCCGCGACGCAGGCCTCGAAAAGCGCCACGCTGGCCGCGGTGTCCGCCTCCAGCATCGAGGGCCCCTGGTCCCCCCAGCCCAAGGCCACATGCACCAAGGCGTCCTGCCCTTCCAGTTGGCGGGCCCAGCCGCCGCGCTCGCCCAAATCCAGGCGTTCCAGGCGAATCCCCGGCACCCTTGCGAGCGCAGGGAGCTTTCCGGGGTCGCGTCCCGTCGCCGTCACCGTATGCCCCGCCCGGGCCAAGGCCACCGCCACATGGCTCCCGATGAAGCCCGTCGCTCCCGTCACCAAAACGCGCATCTTACCTCCGTCACCCGTTCGCCCGGTGACGCGTCCGTTTCGGCGTCACCGGCCCTTTTGTTTGCGCCGCGGCTTCGCCGAGCGCACCGAACTGCCTTCCACCGGAAAGGCGTAGGCATCCCAGGCCCGTAAGCCCCCGATCATTTCCTTGACCCGAAAGCCGAGCGCCGCCCACCGGGCCGCCGCTTTGGTCCCCGCGTTGCAGGCCTCGTCGTTGCCGTAGACGACCACCAGGGCTTTCCTGTCCAGACCCTCCGCCGCCGTGGCGTCCAAGTCCCGATGCCAGCGCGAAATCGCTCCCCGAATATGGCGCCGCTGGTAGGCCTCCGGACTGCGGCCGTCGGCGACGATCACGGGAAGCGTCCCCGCTTGAAGGTTCGCGTGCAGATCCCAGGCGTCCGTCTCCGCGGACAGTTTATTCCTGAAATATTTGGCCGCTTCCGCCGGGCTCAATGGCTTCCCGTCCAAGGAACGGCCACGCCCGCCCTGCCCCTTGCTTGTTTTTTTCACCGCCATACACGCCTCCGAAAATCCCCCCTTCCGAAAATACGCAGGTCTTCGGATCCGGGATTCCCGTTACGTCGAATGGCCTCAAACCGAACCCTTTCGCCCCGGCTTGGTTCCAGCGGCCGCGAGGCGTTTCTGTTTACGCGCGGCCTTTGCCAGGCTTTCCTGTTTGGTGCCCCGGAACACTTGGAAGCCCCAACGCTCCGCTTCGCGGCGGAGGCGCCGCAATTCCTTGAGCAGAGGGCTGGGGACGCGGCCTTGCGGCGTGCGTTTCAGGTGCAGGCGCTCCAGCGGTTCGCACAGCCAGAGGCGGCAATACAGGCTTTCGACGGTGCAGCCCTCGGCCCCCAGATGCTCGCAACCCGGGCAGCAAAAGGGATATTTTTTATGACGCTCCGGCGCCACGCGCATCGAATGGCAGGCGCCGCCCCGGACCGCACAGGGATCGTGCCGCTCCAAAGCGGCGCAGGCGGCGGCGTACAAAGCGTCAAATTTCTTTTCGAGAAATTCCGGAGGCCGCACTTCCGGCGCGGCCCTCCGCGCCGGAAGCGGGCTCGTCCGTTTTTTTCCGTCCATGCTCATCCTTTTCCTCCCGTCCGCCGACCCGTATCCGGGCGCTTTCGCTTTCGCCTTCCCTTTTGGGCTCCCGAACATAAGCCCGGACCGTTCCGGCGACGGGGGACGGTCGTTCAGGGTTGCGCGGCCGCGGCTTCCGGCCCGGTGGGCCCTGTCGCCGCGTCCGCCGCCGTGCGCGCGACGCCGCCGCCTTCGACGACAAAGGGCTCCGCGGCGACGCGTTGTTCCTGCTCCAAGTGGGGCCTCGTGTGGGCGAGCAGGTGAAAGCCGGCTTCGCCTTGGAGCGTCACCGTCGCCGCGTTCTCGGTGGAGGAGTCCCCACCGACGAACACGTCGTACATCCCCGCCTGAATCCCGAAGCGTCCCTCGCGGTCGTAATAGCCGAAGGCGTCCGGCTCCAGCAGGAACCGCAGGCTCCGGGATTCGCCCGGCTTGAGCGTCACCTGCCGGAACGCCTTGAGTTCCTTGACCGGCCGGCTGACGGAAGCGACGCGGCCGTGCACGTACAACTGCACCGTTTCCGTTCCCGGCCGCGAACCCGTATTCGTCACCCGCACCGTCACCGTCACCGCGGCGCTCAGGTCCGCCGATGTCGTAACGGTGACGGCGGAGTAGGCGAACGTTGTGTAGCCGAGCCCGTAGCCGAAAGGATACAGCGGCGTCACCGGGCAATCGATATATTTGGACGTCCATTTTTCAGGTCCCGCCGGGCGGCCGGTCGGCAGGGCGGCGTAATAGATCGGAATCTGGCCGACCTTTCGGGGAAAAGTCATGGCCAGTCGCCCTTGGGGTTCCACCCTTCCCAACAGGACGTCCGCCACCGCATTGCCTCCCTCCACCCCCGGAGCCCAGGCTTCCACGATCGCCGGAACCATGTCCTGTTCCCACTGCAACGCCAAGGGCCGTCCCCCGAACAGGACCAACACCGTGGGCTTGCCCAGCACCAAAATCTTTTCGAGGAGCTCGCGCTGCACCCCGGGCAGTTCCAGTTCCGTCCGGGAGTACGCCTCCCCGTACATGGATCGAGCTTCCCCCATCGCCACCACCACGACCTCCGCTTCGGCGGCCCGGGACAGGGCTTCGGCAAAACCGCTCCGGTCTTCCCCGGTCGTGGAACATCCTTTCGCCACGCTCACTTCGGTTCCCGCCCCCAGGCGATTGCGGAGACCGGCGGCGAGGGTCACCACGTCCTTGGGATCCCCATGGGCGCTCCAGTTCCCCAACAGATCGGCCCCGTTATCGGCCAGGGGACCGATGACGGCGATCCGATGGACCCCGGACTTCAGCGGCAAAGTCCCGTCGTTCTTCAACAGCACGCAGGACTTTTGCGCCGCTTCCAAGGCCAAGGCGCGATGCGCAGCGCTCAGCGTCACCTTGGCCGCCGCGTCCTCCTTCACCCACGGATCGTCCAACAGACCCAGCCATGCCTTCACCGTCAAAATCCGGCGGACCGCATCATCAATTTCATAACGCGGAATTTTTCCGTCCCGTACTAAAACCGCCAGCGAAGCTTCATAATCGCCTCCGCACATGTCCATATCCACCCCAGCGTCCATGCCTTGGCGGGCGGCATCAGCGCTATCCGCGGCGACCCCGTGGCGAATCAATTCATGGATCGACGCCCAGTCGCTCACCACTAAACCCGGAAACCCAAACCGATCCTTGAGGACCCCCCGCAAGCTTTCCGGATCCGCGGCTAAGGGCACCCCATTTAACGTGTTGAAGGACGACATGACCGTCCCCGCCCCGGCGTCCAGCCCGCCTTCAAAAGGGGGATAGTACACCTCCCACAGTTTCCGGGGATTCAGGTCGACTGCGTTATATTCCCGTCCGGCTTCCACCGCCCCGTAGCCGACAAAATGTTTTAGACAAGCGACTAAACGATGGCGCCGTTGAAAGCCCCGTACGCGGGCAGCGGCAAAGGAAGCCCCGAGCAATGGATCTTCCCCAGCGCCTTCCATCACCCGCCCCCAGCGGGGATCGCGGGCGATATCGACCATGGGCGCAAAAGTCCAACGGATGCCATCCGCAGATGCCTCCATCGCCGCCGCCTCGGCGGTTCGCTCCGCGAGCCCAAGATCAAAGGAACAGGCTTCCGCTAAAGGAATAGGGAAAATTGTCACATAGCCGTGGATGACATCCAGTCCCAGTAAAAGCGGTACTTTTGCGCCGCCTTCCAGAGCCAAGCGTTGCAAACGATTCACGTTTTCCGCACCCGATACATTCAAGGCCGCACCAATTTTTCCGGTGGAAAGCTTTTCCGTATCCAATTTATCTTTAGAAACCTGGACCAACTGGCCTATTTCATCTTCAAGAGTCATTTTTTTCAAAATATTTTCGACATTTTCTTTCTGATCCGCAGATAATTCGAACGATTCTGCGAAAATAGACGAAGAAATCAGGATAACCGCCAAAAATAAACCTATCCCTGTACGCAATTTCACGGCAGATCCTTTTCGGGGGAGGAGTTCCTTGCGATGCTCGAACGCACCTGCTTCGGGCCTAAAATAGCAGACTTCTACTTAAACCTGTAACTTAAATTTCACTGAGAACGCCGCAGGTCGCTCGGGCCGCGTCAGCAAAAGCGGGGATCGGTCTCGTTTTCAACAAACTTTGAACAAACTCTGAAGTTATCCTCAAGTTTTGCGCAGCCCGTTGAAAAGTTCCTTCCCCAACCAAGCCTGTTCCAAAGCCCCAGAGTAAACTGCGGATTCCCTAAGAAAAGAAGACCCGGGACTCCGAAGCATCTATTTTACCGGGGCAAATCTTCCTTGAAATGTATTTTTGTAGCACAGCGCGCGCTGTTTTATCTAATAAAAAGTGTTCCAGAACTTATCCAGAATCTTCGCGCTCTTTGAGAGTCTTTTAAAACGCTTCCTACGCCGAGCGCTCGGACGGATTCCGAAAACTTATCCCCAAGGCCTAAAAAAATATCCGCTCACTTCCATGTTATCCACAAGTTCTCCTCGGTACAATTTACCCGCTAGCCCGCTGGACCCTGACCCCACTTTTCTTCACCAGCCCCGCATTTCCGTTTCGCTTTGGAGCTGGGAAAAGGCCGTCTTGTTCGATCCGGTGTAGCTCCTTAATCCAAGTGATTCCAAATAAGACGTAAAGACGCTCCCGGCACTGAAGCCATACGATTCCGCGGTGCTTTGGGCGGCCGTCGCCGAAAGATCATTCAGTCTTACGATCGAAAGAAAAGGAATGGCGGAGGCCCAGTGATCCCAGGCCAAAAATACCTGGTGCACGAACTCCGCCTGCAGCGCCTGGGAACTCACGCACGCGGTCGCATCCGATGGATAGCCGACTTCCTGGAAGTAAATGGGCTTCGGGGTGGTGCTAAGCGCGTAAAGCGCCGCCACCTTGCCGAAATCCCCCGCCACGACCGAAGGCAGTTCCACGGTGAAATCCGAGTTCAGGGGATAATAATTCACCCCGATGACGTCGCTGATACCGTTCAATTGCTGATATCCGCCTTCCGCCAGGGGATTGGAGGACGTGCCCACCAATCCGGCAAAGGTTGCGTTCACCGTCACCTTTATTCCAGGATGGAGACTCCGGACGTGGGTCGCAACGGCGGCGTAAAATGCCCAGTACTGGGCCCAATAGTCCGTGGTTGTGGCGGTGGGATAGGCATCCAGCTCGTTTCCTAATGCCAGGGACACCAGGGGGACATTCGGTATCTTTCCAAAAACCCAATCCAACATCGCTTCAAATCTAGCGACGACGAGGGGATCGTTCATGGGCGTTGCCGTCAAATTGGATGGCATTCCGGAAATGCTGGTGGTGCTAGGCAGGATACCGAGATTGAGTTCGAGGCCTTCCAGCGGAAGTACGCTGTTCAGGGTCGCCAAATCCCCGTTCGGGTCCACATAGGTTCCCGCCGTAAAGGTGTCGGAAGGGGTCGTGCCTTCGATTTGATTCCACAACAGATGCAGCGATAGCACTTGCACGCCCACGGAAACGCCCAGCGCCACCCCCTGGGAATACGTGGTGGAAGGCGACGTATCGAGCATATCCAGGCCCAATAACCTTTGGCCTTTGCTCACCGGCACCGTGTCCGTCGCGGAAGGCGTCGCGGAAGGCGTCGCGGAAGGCGTCGCGGAAGGCGTCGCGGAAGGCGTCGCGGAAGGCGTCGCGGAAGGCGTCACCGTAGCCACTGCCGATTCCGTTGCGCTCGGCGAAAAGGTGGCGCTCTTCGTGGGCGAAGCTGGGGCGCTGGGCGTAGGCGTCTCCGCAGGGCGGACCGGAGTCAGCGTGGTCTGCCCCCCAGCGTTCAAGGCCGAAAGGTTTCGGGCACGCACATCCGCGAGCGTGGCGTTCAGCCCGTTGAGGACGCCCCATTGGGGACCTCCCCAAGCGCCCGCCGCAGGCAAAGCCAAGCTCACACCAACGATTGCTCCCCAAACACACCCAACGCGCACCCACGCCCCCGTTCCAACCGCCTTATCCCCGCGGATTTTTCTCGTCCGCCTTCCCGCCCCCTTTCGGGTTTAGGGAAGGCGTCCTGGAACTTATTCCACCGTCACGCTCTTCGCCAAATTCCGGGGCTGATCCACATCGCAGCCCCGTTTGACGGCGAGGTGGTAGGCCAGAAGCTGCAAGGGGATGATCGCCAACAGGGGGCTCAAAATCTCCTCGATTTCGGGCACCCTCAACACCGCGGAAACCTTGTCGTCCAGACGGTGCTCGTTCTCGGAAACCAGCGCCACCACCTGGGCTCCCCGGGCCTGCGCCTCCTGGATATTCGACAAGGTCTTCTCGAATACCTTGCCCGCCAAGGCGATCGCCACCACGGGCATGGCTTCGTCGATCAAGGCGATCGGCCCGTGCTTCATTTCCCCCGCCGGATAGCCTTCGGCGTGGATATAGGAAATTTCCTTGAGCTTGAGGGCGCCTTCCAGGGCGATGGGGTAATTCACCCCCCGGCCCAAGTACAGCATGTCCCGGCTTCCGGCGATTTTTTGGGCGAGCAAGCGAATCGCCTCGTCGTGCTCCAAACAGCCTTTGATCAGCCGCGGCACTTCGCGCAGATGGGCCAACAAAAGCTTGGCCCGCTCTTCGCTCAAGGTCGCCTTCCGGCGCCCGAGATAAACGGCCAACAAGGCCAAAGCCGCCAATTGGGCGGTGAAAGCCTTCGTGCTGGCGACCCCGATCTCCGGTCCGGCATGGGTATAGAGGGTCCCGTGGGCTTCCCGGGTCATGGTCGCGCCGACGACATTGCAGATGGCCACGACCGAAGCGCCCTTTTCTTTGGCGAGACGCAAGGCGGCCAGGGTATCAGCGGTTTCGCCGCTTTGCGAAATCCCGACCACCAAATCCCCGGGGCCGACCAACGGATCGCGGTAACGGAATTCGCTGGCGAAATCGACTTCCACGCCCAGGCGGGCCAGATCCTCGATCAAGAACTTGCCGACCTGGGCCGCATGCCAACTGGTCCCGCAGGCGACCAAAAAGACCTTGCGCGCCGATTGGGCGAGCTCAGGGCTCAGGCCGGTGCCTTCCAAATAAACGTCTCCGTCGGTCTTGGAAATGCGCCCCCTCAGCGTGTCTTCGATGACCCGCGGCTGCTCGTGGATTTCCTTGAGCATGAAGTGCTTGTACCCGGTCTTCTCCGCCTGGATGGGATCCCAGGTCACGCGCTGGACCTTTTTTTCGTGCGCTTTGCCGTCCAGCCCGGTCACCGACCAGCCGTCGGCGCTCAGTTCCGCCACCTCGCCGTCGTCCAAATAGACGACATCCCGGGTGTGCTCCAGCAGGGCGGGAACGTCCGACGCCACAAAATTCCTGCCTTCCGCCAAACCCAGGACCAGCGGACTTCCCAGGCGGGCCGCCACGATATGCCGCGGATCGTCGGCGCTGACCACGACCAGGGCGTAGCTGCCTTCGACGCGCTTAAGCGCGGCGCGCACGGCGTCCGCCATGGATAGGCCTTTGGTCTGTTCCTTTTCGATCAGATGCGCCAGCGCTTCGGAGTCGGTTTCGCTGCGGAACTGGACGCCCTGGCTTTGCAGCTCTTTGCGCAATTCCAGGTAATTTTCGACGATCCCGTTGTGGACGATGGCGAGTCGGCCGCTGGCGCTGGCGTGCGGATGGGCGTTGACCTCGTTGGGCCTGCCATGGGTCGCCCAGCGGGTGTGCCCCACGCCCACCGACGTTTCCAGGGGATGCTCCTTCATCAAGGTCTCCAGGCCGCCCAGTTTGCCCACGGCCCGCCGCAGTTCCAGGGCGCCCCCCGAAATGCAAGCCAACCCGGCCGAGTCATATCCCCGGTATTCGAGCTTGCGCAGGCCGCCCAAAAGCACGCCCACCGCATCGCCTCCGCCCACATAGCCCACGATTCCGCACATGGCTTCCTCTGAGAATCCCTTCGCCGAGGGGGCCCCCTCCGGGGCCTCCCCTTTGGAACCCGGGGCTTAAGCCCCGGGTGTTTGCAGTTGTCCGCACAGGGCGGCCCATTCCTGGAGCGTCAAGGTCTCGCCGCGGCGCTGACCGTCCACGCCCGCGCGCTGCAGGACCCCTTCCAGGGCCGCGCTTTCGAAACCCAAGGGCGACATCAGGAGCGCCTTGCGCAGCGTCTTGCGGCGCATTCCGAACCCAGCCCGCAGCACCCGGAAAAACGCGCGTTCATCGGAGACCTCAACCGCGGGTCGGGGCCTGCGTTCGAACAGCACCAAACCGGAATCGACCTTGGGCACGGGGGTGAAGGCGCCTTTCAGCACTTTCCGGATAAGGCTCACTTCGCAATGGTACGAGGCCAGCGCGCTCAACGCCGACCAGTCCCCCGTCCCAGGCGCGGCGGCGAGACGCAGGGCCACCTCCCACTGGGTCAGCACCACCATGCGCCCGAAAGGCAGGCGGCTCTCCAGTACCGCCGCCAGCACCGGAGTGGTGATGTAATACGGCAGATTGGCGGCCACATGGAAAGCCCGCCCCCCAAAACGACGCGCCGCCTCCCCCGAAAGGTCCGTCTTGAGGACATCGGCCTCGATCAACTGGAAACGGGCTTCCTCGCCGAACTTGAGGCGTAAAGCCCGGCACGCCGCCGGATCGACTTCCACGGCCAGCAAGGGCACGCCCAATCCCAGCAAAGGCTCGGTGAGGGCTCCCAATCCGGGCCCGATCTCCAGCAGCGCCTCTTCCGGGCGCACCGCCAGGGCCTTCAAGGTGTCGGCGACGACGCTGGCGTCCCTCAGCAAATGCTGGCCCAGCCTTTTTTTGGTCCAAAAACCGGCGGCTTCCGCGGCGGCGCGATCGACGGGCAGGCGGTCCGGGCTCATGCCGAACGCTCGTCGGCGATGCGCAAGGCCTCGATCATCGAGGCGGGATCGGCCTTGCCCGTTCCCACAAGGTCCCAGGCCGTGCCGTGGTCCGGGGAAGTCCGCAGGTACGGCAAGCCCAACGTGATGTTGACGCCGCAGTCGAAAGCCAGCAGTTTCAATGGGATCAACCCCTGATCGTGGTAAAGGCAAAGCACGGCGTCGTAGGCTCCGCGCGCGGCCTGCACAAAAAGCGTGTCCGCGGCGAGCGGTCCGGCCAAAGTGTAGCCCCGGGCCCGGGAGCGCCTCCGCACCCATGGCGCCAGCAGTTCGATCTCCTCGCGGCCGAAAGCGCCGGCCTCTCCGGCGTGCGGGTTGAGGGCGGCCAGGGCCAGCCGGGGCTTGGGGATGCGCAAGGATCGCTTCAACCCCGCGACGCACACCTCCAAGGCCTGATCCAGGGCTTCCGGACTCAGCCGGGCGATGGCTTTTTTGAGCGCGCAATGCCGGGTGACCAGAAACACCCGCAAACCCCGACCCGCCAGCAACATCCCCACCTCGTCGGCCTTGAGCCCGGCCAAATCCGCCAACAATTCGGTGTGCCCCGGCCAATCGTGCCCGGCCAAATGCAAGGCTTCCTTGGACAAGGGCGCGGTCACCAGCGCCCTGGCTTCCCCGGACTGGACGGCCAGGGCCGCCCGGGTCACGCTTTGGAAAGCGACTTCACCGGAGGCGGCCGTGGGCTTCCCCGGCTTCCACCCGCCGGAGGACACCGGAGACCAGCGATACCCCGCCAGCGCCTTGCGAAGGCGGGGCGGGACGCTGGCGGGATCGCCAAAGAGCAAGGCCCCGCCCTGGGGCGGGTGCTTGGCCAAGGCGCGGGCCGTGATCTCCGGGCCGATGCCCGCCGGATCGCCGAGACTGATGGAAAGCGGCTTCATGCCGAATCAACCTCCGGTGCGGAAAAACGTCCCCGCCATCGCAGGCGGCGGTCTCCGAGACGTCCCGCCGGGCTGGAAGCCCACGAGCATACGGCCCAGAAGGCCCCAAGTCCACACGGGCCTGGAAACGGGGAGCGGCATCAGCCCGCCCAACGGTCCCACAACAGCAAGGCGTAGGCCGCAGGCAGGAAGACGACGCTCCCCCAAAAAAGGGCCCCGGCGCCCCTTTCGACGGAGCGCCTCGCTTCCCAAAAACCCCAAGCCGCCCACAGGGCGGCCATCCCCGGCGCCGCCGCCCAAAACCGCGCTCCGCCCAATCCCAGCAGGGGCAGCCCCAGGCAGCACAGCCCCACCGCGCAGGCTCCAACTAGGGCCCAACGAACAGCCCCCTGAGGATCCCCCCCGGGGAGGGGCCAGCCCGCGGCGGTGAAATCCCGGGCGTTACGCCCCGCCACCGCGGTGGCGTGCGGCCATTGCCAAAGCAAACCCAAGGCCAGGAGCCCCCAGGCGCCTCCGTCCCAGGCCCCTCCCGCCGAACGCCAACCCATCAGCGCCGGAAGGGCCCCGCAGAGCGCGCCCACGGGCAAGGCCCAGGCCCCCCTACGTTTGAGGGGGGTGTAGGCCAGCAGATACGCGGCCCAGGAACCCAAGCCCAGCACGGCGCCCTCGCCATCCCCGGCGGCCACAAAAACGACCGCTCCCAAGGCCGCCAGAATCTGCCCGGCCCAGAACGCTTTTCGGGGCGACCGCCGGCCGGAAGCCAAAGGCCGCTCCCGCGTCCGGCGCATACGCGCATCCCGATCGCGCTCCACCCACATGTTCAAGATCGCGGCGGAGCCGGCCAAAAAACCCAACGCCAGGACAAAGGCGGGAAAAGCGATCCGCGGCACGCAGGTTTTCGGGACCAGGGCCCAACCCGCACAGCCCGCCGCGAGCACCAGGGCGTTCAGGCGCGGTTTCAGCAAGGCGAACGCGTCGCGCAGGACGGCGGCGCGGGTCGCCCCGACGCCGACCTCAGGCATCCGGACCGGCCAAACGGGTGATGCGCAACGCCAACACCACGGAAGTGCCCAGCAGTAGCGATCCGCCCAGCACATGCAGGCTGGTCAACCAAGGCCAGGTCAAACGGGTCCACACCGCTCCGGCCCCCAGGAAAAATTGGACCACGACCGCCCCCAAGAAAAGCGCCGCCGGCCGCCGGGCCCAAGGGTCGAGCGACGGGTCCCGGACCAGCCGCGCCGAAAGCCAGGAGCCGCCGCAGGCCAACAACCAGCCCCCCACGCGATGGGCGAAATTGAGGGCCACCAGCCAGGTGTAAAACGGGGGGATGATCCGGCCGTAATTCAGGGGGAAATCGAAGATCACCAACCCGGCGGACTGGTGCCGCAGGACCGCGCCGAGGACGATCTGCAGGTAGACCAAAAGCGCCAAGGCCCAGGCCCACCGGACCGCGCTTTTCGACGCACGGCCCCGGGTTTCGACCCGCCAGCCCGGCGCCGACACCGCCGCGTAGGCGACCAGGGCCGCCAGCACCGCCTGGGCCAACATGGCGTGCAGGGCGGAAAGCGTGGGATCGGTGTGGTCCCACGAAAAGTACGTCCCCGTCAGGACCGTGAGCCCGCCCAGGGCGGCCTGGGCGAGCACGGCCACGAACGCGGTCCAGGTCAGCGCCCGCGCCCAGGTACGCCGCTCGGCGTACGCGGCCCAGAAAGCCAAAGCCGCGACGAACACCGCCAGCGCCCCGGCCACCACCCGATGCCCGTGTTCGTAAAACACCCCGCCCTTCATGGCGGGAGTCCAGGTCCCGAAACTTTGGGGCCAATCGGGCACCGACATCCCGGAACCGGTGCTGGTGACCATGGCCCCGACGAAAATCACGAAGGCGGCGAAAGCCGCCACTCCGATGCTCGTGCGGTGCAGGCGAAGCGAGGGGACGGCGTTCATTGGGCCCTGAGGCGGTAGGAAAGCGCCTGAAGCTCCCCGGCCAAATCGACCTGCCGAAGCAGGACGCCCTTAGGCAGGCGGAGGACCACCGGCGCGAAGTTGAGCAGCGAAGGAATCCCGGCGGCCACCGCGCGTTCGGCGACTTCCTGGGCGGCGGCGGCGGGGACGGCCAACACCGCGATCTCGATTTTCCGTTCAGCGGCGGCCTCCGTCAGGCGTTCCAAATCCAGCACGGGCACGCCTTCCACTTCCCAACCGACTTTGTCGGGATCGCTATCGAAGGCCGCGACCACGTTGAACCCCTGGTTCCGGAATCCCGGGTACATCAGCAGGGCTTGCCCCAGGCGGCCGACGCCGATGACGGCGCAATTCCATTCGCGGTCCAGGCCCAGGATGCTTCGTATCTTGGCCTTGAGCTCGGCCACATCGTAGCCGACCCCGCGCCTCCCGAAGCTCCCGAAATAGGCGAGATCTTTGCGCACCTGGGCCGGCTGAAAGCCGCTCAATTCGGCCAGCTCGTTGCTCGAAACCGTCCCGGCGCCGTCGGCTTCCAGGCCCGCGAAACCGCGCAGATACACCGACAAGCGGTCCACCGTCGACGGGGGAATCCTAGCGTGCATGCCCGGGCCTTCCCTCCGCTCGCAACGACTCCAAGGCGCGTTCCGACGCCTTCAAGGTCGCCCTCAAGACCGCCGGGGAATGCGCCGAACTGACGAATCCGGCTTCAAACGCCGAAGGGGCGACGTAGACCCCGTTTTCCAGCAAGGCGTGGAACCATTTCCTGAAAAACGCCACATCGGATTTCCTGGCCGCGGCGAGATCCCGCACCGGGGCCGCGTTGAAATAAAGCCCGAACATGCCGCCTTCGCCGTCGATCTGCGCGGGGATGCCGGCCTGCGCCATCAGGCGCCGCCAAGCGTCCAGCAGGACCTCGGCGCGTTGGGCCAAACCGGGATAGAAGCCCTTCCCGGAGCACTCTTTGAGGGTCGCCAAACCCGCCGCCAACGCCAAGGGATTCCCCGAAAGCGTCCCGGCCTGATAGACCCCGCCCAAGGGGGCGAGTTCTTCCATGATCTCCCGGCGTCCGCCAAAAGCCGCCAAAGGCAGGCCTCCCCCGATCACTTTCCCCAGACAGCTCAGGTCCGGCCGAATGCCGAACAGCCCTTGGGCGGAGCCCGGACCCACCCGGAACCCCGTCATCACTTCGTCAAAAATCAGTACCGCGCCAAAACGGTCGCAGAGCCTGCGCAGTCCCTCGAGAAACCCCGGAACCGGGCGCACGAACCCCATATTTCCCGCGAAGGGTTCGACGATCACGGCCGCGATCGCCTTGCCGTGGCGGGCGAAGAGTTCCCGCGTCCGCCCCAGGTCGTTGTAAGGGGCGCTCAGGGTCAGACGCGCGAGCGCGGCGGGCACGCCTTTGCTGTCGGGGCGGCCGAAGGTAAGCGCCCCGGAGCCCGCCTGAACCAGCAGGCTGTCGCCGTGGCCGTGGTAGCAGCCCTCGAATTTGAGGATCAGATCCCTGCCCGTCACGCCCCGGGCCAGGCGCAGGGCGCTCATCGTCGCCTCGGTGCCGGAGCTGACGAAGCGGACGCGTTCACAGGAAGGCAAGGCCGCGCGCACGCGTTCGGCCAGTTCGGCCTCGGCGACATGGCAGGCCCCATAGCTGGCGCCCCTGCCGGCGGCCGCGCGCACGGCGCGCACGACGGAGGGATGGGCGTGTCCGAGAATCAGGGGCCCCCAACTCAGCACGTAATCGGCGTAGCGGTTCCCGTCCAAATCCCAAAACCAGGGGCCCTTGGCCCGGTCCACGGCCACGGGCGAGCCGCCCACGGCCTTGAAGGCCCGCACCGGCGAATTCACCCCGCCGACGAGCACCCGGGATGCGCGCTTAAAATAGGCTTCCGAACGGGGGCGTTCAGCGGCCATAGCCCGGGTCCAAGCCCCTGCGGGCGCGATACGACTCCGCGAAACTGCGGGCCCAATAGGTGACGATGAGGTCGGCGCCGGCGCGTTTGAAGGCCGTCAGGCTCTCGTCGCGCACGGCCTCGAGATCGGCGAGCCCCTGGCGCGCCGCGGCGTGCACCATGGAGTATTCCCCGCTGACGTTGTACACGGCCAAGGGCGCGTTGAAGGCCTGCCGGGCCCGGCACAGCACATCCAAATAGGCCAAGCCGGGCTTGACCATGAGGATATCGGCGCCTTCCTCCAAGTCCTGTTCCATTTCGCGCAGGGCTTCCCGGGCGTTGGCGCCGTTCATCTGATGGCTCAAGCGATCCCCGAAGGCGGGAGCGGAGCCCGCCGCCGTCCGAAAAGGTCCGTAAAAAGCGGAGGCCGCTTTGGCCGCGTAGCTAAGGATGCCGACTTCCGAAAAACCGGCCGCGTCCAGGGCCGAACGCAGCGCCGCGACCCGTCCATCCATCATGTCGCTGGGGGCGACAAAATCGGCTCCGGCGCGGGCGTGCGCCAGGGCCACCCGAACCAGCGACTCCAAGGTGGGGTCGTTGGCGATCCGCGGACCGCCGGGGCGTCCCGCCCGCGCGGGCAGGGTGCGCGCATGCCGTTCCCGTTCCCGGAGCGCGAGGTCCTTGGGAAGCGGCCCCCGCCGGGGCGTTTCGGGAAGCCCCTCGACGACCCCGCAATGCCCGTGGCTGGTGTATTCGCAGAGGCAGACGTCCGTCAGCACCGCCAGACCGGGCACGCGCTTCTTGATCTCCGCCACCGCCGCGGGGACCAGCCCCTCCGGGTCCCAAGCGCCCGCACCGTCGGGGCTCTTGGCCGAGGCGGTGGGCACCCCAAAGAGGAGCACCGCCGGAACCCCGAGGCTGAACAGGCCCGCGGCTTCGGCGGCCGCCTTGTCGACGCTCAAATGGAACTGCTCCGGCAGGCTCGGGATTTCGCGGCGCACTTTGCCCCCCGGAACCACGAAGAGGGGGGCGACCAAATCGTGGGGATGCACCCGCGTTTCGCTCAGCAGGCTGCGGATCGCCGGGCTGGAGCGCAACCGCCGCAGGCGGACTTCCGGAAATCGGGCCATCGTCTCACTCGCCGTCGGAGTCGAGCCCGCGGGCCTTGCGCTTCCAGCGCGCCTTGGCCTTGAGGTGCTCGTCGTAGGTTTTGCTGAAAACCTGGGTGCCGTCCCCTTTGACGACAAAAAACAGGGCGTCGGTCTGGGCCGGATGCAGGGCGGCCTCGATGGACGGCAGGCCCGGCGAACAGATGGGTCCCGGCGGCAGCCCGAAAACATGATAGGTGTTGTAGGGGGAGGCGCAGGCGAGGTCCTTGTCATAGAGGCGCCCGGTCCACTTGTTGAGCGCGTAGCGCACGCTGGCGCAGGACTCCAGCCGCTTTTTCAACCGCATCCGGTTGCGGAAGACCGCCGAGACCAGGGGACGTTCCCCCTCAACCTTGGCCTCCTTTTCGATGAGCGCAGCCATGCTCATCACTTGGCGGGGGCTCAAGCGGATCGCCTCGCCTTCGGCCAGCGTGGCATCCGGAACCTTTTGGTGGAAACGGGCCACCATCAGCGCGGCGATCGCCGCCTCGTTCATGCCTTTGGGGAGGTAATAGGTGTCGGGAAAAAGATAGCCTTCCAAAGTCGGGCCGGGCACATCCAAACGCGCCGGCGCCGCCGGGTCGTTGACCGCCGCCAAAAAGGCGTCCGCCTTGCCGATCCCGGATTTTTCCAGTTCCTGGGCGATCAAGGCCGCGTTCTGGCCTTCCGGGACGAGAAAGCGTTGCATCAGGGAACGGCCCGACACCAGCAGGTCGATCGTCTGGAGGACGTTCAAGCCTTTGGGCACCTCATAGTCGCCGGCCTTGATGTCCCCGGCGTGCCCCGTGAGTCGGGCCGCCCATTTAAAGGCCCAGGCGCTGCGCACCGCCCCGCACTTTTTGAGGGCCCGGGCCGTCGTCCCCAGGCCCGCGCCCATCGGCACCGACACCACCGTACCATCGGCGGGATCGGCCGGCAGAAAAAGGGCCGCCGCGCCCAACAGGACCGCGGCGCCAAGGATTCCCAGAACAAGTCTGCGCAAGGTCATTGTCCCGTCCCCTTCCCTTTAAAGCGGCAGCACCCCGGGCAGGGCCTGCGTGCGGTGCGCGTCCATGAAACTCTGGAGGATCAACGCGGCCGCCACGGCGTCCACTCGCCCCCGCTTGGCCCGGCCCGAATGTTTCAATTCGGCTTCCGCCAGCATCCCCTGGGCCGAAGCGGAACTGTAGGATTCGTCCCAGCCGAACATCTCCACCTTTTCCGGGAGCACCGCCCTTAAGCCCCGGGCGAACTCGAGGACGCGCCGGGTCTGGGCGGTTTCCCTTCCGCCGACCAAAGGCACGCCGACGACCACCGCGCCGGCGCCCTCCTCCTCGACGAGTTCCTTGAGCTCATCCCAGGCGCGTTCCCGGGCATGGACTTCCAAAAAACCCGCGGGAACGACCATGGTGCTGCCGATTTCCAGCGCCGAGGCGAAAGCCAGGCCGATCCGGCGTTCCCCCACATCCAGACCCAGCACCCTGCCCCAGCGCCCCATCCCTACTTTCCCGCTTTCGCGGCGAAAGCCTTGACCTTTTCCAGGCCCTGGGCCGCCACGCCCTTGAAGGCCGCGAAATCGCCGCCGCCGCCTTGGGCGAATTCCGGCTTCCCGCCGCCCCGGCCCCCGAAGAGGCCGGTGAATTCCTTGATGAAGCCGCCCGCGGGCAGGGCCTTGGAGGCGTCCTTGGCGCTGGTGGCGACCACCGCCGCGCGCCATTCACCTTCGACCTGGGTCCCCGAAGCCAGCACCACGAAAGCCTGCGCGCCCAGTTCGTCCCGCTTGCGGTCGGCCAGCTGTTTCAGTTGGTCCATGTCCGCTTCCTCGAGGAAGCCGTAGAAAACGCGGTAGCTCCCGACCTGGGCCTCCTCCCCCGCCAGCCCGGCGCCGCCGCCGGCCACCGCTTTTTCGAGCTTCTTCTGGAGCTCCTTTTCCCGTTCGAGCAGCTTGCCCACGCGCACGGGCAAATCCGCGACGTTGGTCTTCAGCGTTTGGGCCACGCCCTCGACGAAGGACTGCTCCGCGCGCCAGACTTCCAGGGCGCGCAGGCCCGCCACCGCCTCGATGCGGCGCACACCCGAGCTGACCGAACCTTCCGCGGTGATCCGGATGAGCCCCAAGTCGCCGCTGGCGGAAGTGTGCGTTCCGCCGCAAAGTTCCTTGCTCCAATCCCCGAAGCTGACCATGCGGACGTTCTCGCCGTACTTCTCGCCGAACAGCGCCATGGCGCCCTCGGCCCGGGCCTCGGCGATCTTGAGCGTCCGGATCAGGCTGGGGCTGTTGGCCAGGACGTGCGCGTTGGCCCAATCCTCGACCTGACGGCGTTCCTCGGGGCTGAGCGCCTTGTTGTGGGAAAAGTCGAAGCGCAAGCTTTCGGGTCCGACCTCGGATCCGGCCTGCTGGACGTGCGTCCCCAGCACCGCCCGCAGGGCCGCGTGCAGGACATGGGTGGCGCTGTGGTGGCGGGCCGTGGCGGCGCGGCGGGCCTCGTCCACCTGGGCGACCACGACCGCGCCTTCCTTAAGCTCGCCTTCGCGGACGCTCACCTGATGGGCGACCAGTTCGCCGCCGGCGCGCTTCAGGGTGTCCGTCACCAAGGCCGCGCTTCCAGCGACCGTCAGGACGCCGGTGTCGCCGAGCTGGCCGCCGGAATTGGCGTAGAAGGGCGTGACGTCCAGGAAGGCTTCGCCGCTTTCGCCCTGGCCGAGCTTGGAGACGGGCTTTCCGTCCTTGAGCAGGGCCACGACCTTGGCGCCGTCGATGCGCGTCAACTCGTAGCCTTCAAAGCGGGTCGCGCCGTGGCGGGTCGCCAGGGTCCCGTAGATCGGGTCGTCCCCGTGGCCGCCGCCGATGTGGGCCGCGCGGGCCCGTTCGCGTTGGGCCGACAATTCGGCGTTGAAGCGTTCCACGTCCACGCTAAAGCCCTGTTCCTCCGCCATTTCCTGGGTCAGCTCCAGCGGGAACCCGAAAGTGTCGTAAAGCTTGAACACTTCGGCCCCGTCCAGGACTTTGCCCGAAGACTTGCGCATCAGGCCATCCAGGAGCTCGGTGCCCGTATCCAAGGCGCGGCCGAAACGCTCCTCCTCGTCCTTGAGCGCGGTCAGGATGGCCTGGCGGCGGGCGGTGACTTCCGGATAGGTGCCCCCGAAAATCCCCTCCACGGAAGGGTACAGGTCGTGCAGGAACGCCTTGCGCACGCCCAGAAGGCGGCCGTGCCGGATGGCCCGGCGCAGGATACGGCGCAGGACATAGCCCCGGCCTTCGTTGCCGGGGAGCACCCCATCGCCGATCAGGAAAGCGCCGCCGCGCAGGTGGTCGGAAATGACCTTAAGCGACCAATCGGCCTTTTTGTCCGCGCCGTAGACGTGCCCGGACACCGAGGCCGCCGCCTGGATGATAGGCTGGAAGAGATCCGTGTCAAAATTGCTGATCTTGCCCTGCTTGACCGCCGCGAGCCGTTCCAGCCCCATGCCGGTGTCGATGTTTTTCTTGGGAAGCGCGGCCAGGCTGTTGTCCGGTTGGCGGTCGAACTGGGTGAAGACGTTGTTCCAAATCTCGATGAAACGGTCGCCGCCCTCGGCCGGATCCCCGTCCTTGACCGAAGGGTCGGCGTCGCGCCCGAAGTCGTAATAGATTTCGCTGCACGGCCCGCAAGGGCCCGTGGGCCCCATGTTCCAGAAATTGTCCTTGTCGCCCATGCGGAAAATGCGCTCGGGTTTCACGAACTTCCGCCAAATGCGTCCGGCTTCCTCGTCCTGCTCGTAGATGCTGACCCACAGGCGGTCCTTGTCCAAGGCCATCCACTTGGGCGAAGTCAGGAACTCCCAGGCCCAGGCGATGGCTTCTTCCTTGAAGTAGTCGCCGAAGCTGAAGTTGCCCAGCATCTCGAAAAACGTGTGGTGGCGGCGGGTCCGGCCGACGTTGTCGATGTCGTTGGTGCGGATGCACTTCTGGCAGGTAGCGGCGCGCGTGAATTCGAGTTTCACCTGTCCCAGAAACTGCGGCTTGAACGGCACCATGCCGGCGACGGTGAACAGCAGGCTGGGATCGTCGGGAATGAGCGACGACGAGGGTTTCACGGTATGGCCGTGCTCCTCGAAAAACTTAAGGAAGCCGGACCGCAAATCTTTGGAATTCATTTCGTTCCCCTTCAGGCGCGTTGGTTCATGGCGTGGATCATCTCTTTCACGGAACGTTCCAGCCCCACCAGGCAGGCCCGGGCGACGATGGAATGTCCGATGTTCAAGTCGTGCACTTGGGGCAGGGCGCAGACCGGGCCCACGTTCGCGTGGGTCAGACCGTGGCCGAGGTTCACCTTGAGCCCCAACTCGGAAGCCAGCGCGCAGGCTTCCGCCAGGCGCCGGAGTTCGCGTTTGGCGGCGGCGGCCCCTTTTTTGGAGGCGTGGGCGTATTCGCCGGTGTGGAATTCCACGAAATCCGCCTTCACCGCGGCCGAAGCCCGCACTTGTCCGGCGTCGGGCGCGATGAACAGCGAGACGGCGATGCCGCGCCCCTTGAGTTCGGCGACGGCCCGGGCGATCCGGGCCTTGGCGGCGGCGACTTCCAGCCCGCCCTCGGTGGTGAGCTCTTTGCGCTTTTCCGGCACCAAAGTGGCCTCGTCGGGCCGGAGCTTGCGGGCGATGGCGACCATTTCCGCGGTCGCGGCCATCTCCAGGTTCAGCTTGCCGCGCACGGACTTGCGCAGGGCGAAGACGTCGCGGTCCTGGATGTGACGACGGTCCTCGCGCAAATGGGCGGTGATGCCGATGGCCCCGGCTTTTTCACACAAGCGGGCCGCTTCCAGGGGCGAAGGGTCCTCCTCCAGGCGGGCCTGGCGGACGGTGGCGATATGGTCGACGTTGACGCAAAGCTTGGGCATGAAACTCCTCTTTCGCGGGCCTAGGCCAGCGCCTTATGGATTTCTTCGGCGATCCCGTGCGCGAGCCGTTCGACCTCGCGGGGGTCGGGGCCTTCGATCATCACGCGGGCCTTGGGTTCGGTCCCGCTCCAACGCACCAGGACCCGGCCTCGGCCCTTCAGGGCCTCCTCGGCGGCGGCCACGGCGCCGGCCACGGAGGGGATGCCCGCCAGTTCGGCCTTGCGCGCCGTCTTGACGTTGACCAAAAGCTGGGGAACTTCGGTGAAAAAGCCGGCCAGTTCCGACAAGCTCTTGCCTTCCCGTTTCAGGACCGCCAGCACCTGCAAGGCGGTGACCAAGCCGTCCCCGGTGGGCAGGAGACGGCGGAAAATCACGTGTCCGCTCTGCTCCCCGCCCAGGATCGCGCCGCGTTCTTTCATCATTTCCAGGACGTAACGGTCCCCGACCTGGGCGCGCAGCACTTTGACGCCGCGCTTGGCCAGCGCCTGCTCGAATCCCAGATTGCTCATGACCGTCGCCACCAGGGTCTTTTTGGGGAGCGCCCCGTGGGCAGCGAGGTGCAAGGCGCAAAGCCCCATCATGCGGTCGCCGTCGACCAAGCGGCCCTTTTCGTCGGCCATGAGCACCCGATCCGCGTCGCCGTCGTGGGCGAGGCCCGCATGCGCCTTCCGGCGGCGGACGGCCTTGAGCAGGCCTTCGATATGGGTCGAACCGCAGGCGTGGTTGATATTGCGACCGTCGGGGGCGTCGTTGAGGACGTGCACTTCCGCGCCCAGGGCGCGCAGCACCGCCGGGGTGCTGACTCCGGAGGCTCCGTGCCCGCAGTCGACGACCAGGCGCAGGCCCTTGAAGCTGAGCCCTTTGGGGAGTGTTTCCTTGGCGAAGCGGCGGTAGGCCTCGGCGGCTTCCGGCAGGTCGCGGACCACGCCCAAGGCGGGGACGGCATGCTCCAAGGCCCCGGGCTTGAGCAGGGCCTCCAGTTCGACCTCCTGCGCGTCGGTCAGTTTTTCGCCCTTGGGGCTGAAAAATTTCAGGCCGTTGTCTTCATAGGGATTGTGCGAAGCCGAAAGCACCGCGCCCGCCTGGGCCTTGTAGCGCCGGGTCAGGACGGCGAGGGCCGGCGTCGGCAGGACTCCGGCTTTCAGGGCCTCGCCGCCGCCGGAGGCGAAGCCGGCCGCGAGCGCGTTGTCCAGGGCGCGCCCGCTTTCGCGCGTGTCGCGTCCGATCAAAAGCCTCGGCCGGGGGTGTCCCTTGCCGAAAAAGAGGGCGGCCGCCTTGCCCACCCTAAAGAAAAGGTCCGGGGTCACGGGCTCTTCGCCCGCCTTACCGCGGATGCCGTCGGTGCCGAAAAGGTGCCGTTTCAAAGTCTGCCGCCTTCAAAAAAAAACAGTTTCCGCCCCGAGCCGGCCCTCAGGCCGCCTTGAGCGCCGCCACCAGGCGGGCCGTCTGCACGGCCTCCCGCACGTCGTGCACTCTCAAGATCGAGGCGCCCAGCCACAGGGCCAAGGCCCCGACGGTGAGGGTGCCGCATAGGCGTTCCGTGGGAGGCAAGCCGCCCAAGGCCGCGCCGATGAAGCTTTTGCGGGAATGCCCCACCAGCACCGGCAAGCCGAGCGCCGTCAGCGCGGGCAGCTCCTTCACCAGCTTCAGATTATCCGACACGGACTTCCCAAAGCCTAGCCCCGGATCGAGCCAAACCGCTTCCCGGGCCACCCCTTCGGCCGCGCAATACTCGAGGCGCTCGGCGAAAAAGTCCCGCACCGCCTGGGTCGGCCCCTTCGAGCCGTAGCGGTCCGCCTGCTGGTGCGACCAGCGCATGGCGTCGGGGGCTTCCAGGCTGTGCATCACGCAGACGCCGGCGCCGCTTTCCGCGGCGACCGCGGCCATATCCGGATCGGCAAGGGCGCTGACGTCGTTGATCAGGCAGGCGCCCTCCTCGACGCAGCGCCGGGCCACGGAAGCCTTACGGGTGTCCACGCTCACGGGCAGGTCGGGGGCCTGTTTCCGAAGGGCCTTGAGCACCGGCAAAAGTCGGGCCAGTTCCTCTTCCGCGGACACAAGCGCCGCGCCGGGCCGGGTGGATTCGCCCCCCAGATCCACGATGTCCGCGCCTTGGCCGGCCATCTCCAACGCGTGGTCCACCGCCGAGGCGGGCTCGTTCCACAGGCCGCCGTCGGAAAAGCTGTCCGGCGTGATGTTCAGGATTCCCATCACCAGGGGCCGCTCCCCAAGCGCCCGATTCAGCCGCGCAAAATCCGCCAACATGGTCCCCTTTCCAGGCCCCCTTCGGGGCCTATCCAAGCAAAGGCCGCCGGCCAGTGGCCGGCGGCCGGAGACGGTCGCGCGCGGTGAAGCGGGAGCCTTAGCCCAGTCTGCCGATGAGCGCCAGGGCTTCGCTGCGGGAAATGTCGTTTGTCGCCAAGCAACCCCTGACCGCCGAGGTGACCATGCGGCTTCCGGCTTTGCGGACGCCGCGCATGGTCATGCAGTAATGTTCCGCCTCCAGGACCACCAAGACGCCCTGGGGCTTGAGCCGTTCCACCAGGGTGTCGGCGATGCGCCCGGTCAAGCGTTCCTGCACCTGGGGCCGGCGGGCCAAGGCGTCCACCACCCGCGCCAGCTTGCTGATCCCCGAAAGCCGATGGGCCGTCGGGATGTAGCAGACGTGGGCGTGGCCGGCGAAAGGCAGCAGATGGTGTTCGCACATGCTGTAGAAGGGGATGTCCTTGAGCAGGACCATCTCCTCGTGCCCTTCGTCCTTGAAAATCTTGAGCAAAGCGCCCGGATCCTGGCGCAGGCCCGAAAAGACCTCGTCGTACATGCGGGCCACGCGCTGGGGCGTCTCGCGCAGGCCTTCGCGGTCGGGGTCCTCCCCGACCGCCTCCAGGATCATGCGGACGGCCTTTTCGATTTTGGCGAAATCCGTGCCCCGCACGGGGCTGCGCCGCGCCGCCACTTTAGGCCGGATTCGGGGAGGCGATCGGCCCGCCCACCACCGGAGCCGGAGCGCTCGGCGTCGGGCCGCCTTCGGCGTCGGCGGAGGCGGCGTTCCCTCCCGCTTTGGGGGCCTTGGGCGCTTTGGGCGGTTTGATCCCCAGCAGGGAGTCCAATTCGGTCCCTTCGACGACTTCCCGTTCCAGCAAGATCTTGGCGAGCTTTTCCAGATACTTGCGGTTCTTCGTGAGGATGGCCATGGCTTTCTTTTCGGCGTCCTCCACCAGACGGCGGACTTCCTGGTCGATGACCTCAGCCGTCTTTTCCGAATAATCCCGCTCTTTGCCCCAGTCCCGGCCGATGAAAACCTCCTGCCGGCCCGTGAAGCTCACCGAACCGATCTTGGAGCTCATGCCGAAACGGGTGACCATGGAGCGCGCGGTCTTGGTCGCGCTTTCCAGGTCGCTGGCCGCCCCGGTGGAAAGTTCGTCGAAGATCAGGCGCTCAGCCGCGCGTCCGCCCATGGTCATGGCCAGATCGGACAACAGCTCTTCCCGGTTCCGGGTGAAGCGGTCCTCCTTGGGGGTGGACATGGTGTAGCCCAGCATGGCGTACCCGCGGGGAATGATCGAAATTTTCTGGATGGGGTCCGAGTTCGGCTGCAGGCGTCCGACCAGGGCGTGCCCCGCCTCGTGGTAGGCGGTGGAGGTCTTTTCCTTGTCGGTCATGATGCGGCTGCGCCGCTGCGGGCCGGCGAACACCCGGTCGATCGCCTCGGTCAGTTCGGACATGGTCACGGCCTTTTTGCCGCGGCGGGCCGCCAACAGGGCGCCTTCGTTGATCAAGTTGGCGAGATCGGCGCCGCTGAACCCGGGAGTGCGCTGGGCCAAAATGCGCAAGTCGACATTGGCGTCCAAGATCACGTGCTTGGAGTGGACCTTGAGGATGGCTTCGCGGCCGCCCAGATCGGGGCGGTCCACCGTGACCTGCCGGTCGAAGCGCCCCGGACGGGTGAGGGCGGGATCCAGGACGTCGGGACGGTTGGTCGCCGCCATCAGGATCACGCCCGTGTTGACTTCGAAGCCGTCCATTTCCACGAGCATGGCGTTGAGCGTCTGCTCCCGTTCGTCGTGCCCTCCGCCGAGCCCGGCGCCACGATGACGGCCGACCGCATCGATTTCGTCGATGAAAATGATGCAGGGTGCGCTCTTTTTGCCCTGGTCAAACAAGTCGCGCACGCGGCTGGCGCCCACGCCGACGAACATTTCAACGAAATCGGAACCGGAAATGCTGAAGAAAGGACGTCCGGCTTCCCCGGCCACCGCGCGGGCCAAAAGGGTCTTGCCCGTGCCTGGAGGCCCCAACAGCAGGACACCCTTCGGGATCTTTCCCCCGAGCTTCTGGTACTTGCCCGGGTCCTTCAGAAAATCGATGATTTCGGCGAGTTCCTCTTTGGCTTCGTCCACCCCGGCCACGTCCGCGAAAGTCACCCGCGGGCCGGCGCCCTGGAGCATCTTGGCCCGGCTTTTGCCGAAGGCGATGGCTCCGCCCGGGCCGCCGCCCTGCATTCGGTTCATCAAGAAGAACCAGAAGCCCACCAACAGCAGCACCGGCCCGAAATTGATGAAGATCTGCAGAAGTATCTGGCCGATCGTGTGCTCGTCGGACTTGACGTTGACGGGCACGTTGCCCTTGCGCAGGGCGTCAAAGAGATACTGGTCGTTGGGCGGGGCCATGAGGTCCAGCTTGGTCCCGTCCTTTTTGGTGACGTGCAGGACATATCCGCGGCCGTCCTGCGGCATGGCCACGTCCACCGAGCCCAGGTCTCCGGTGGAGGCCTGGGTGATGAAGTCCGAATACTTCATGGGCTCGGGATCCTGCGTCTTCTTCAACGAGGAAATCAACAGAAGCAGGAGGCCGATGAGCAGCACCCACAGAGTGATGCCCTTTAGGAAGTTGTTGTTCATGGGATAACCGGCTCCATTGTCACGAAAAGGGTTGAAAATTCAGGGTATCATTGAAGGCTAGTCTTGTCCATCCGGGTCTTGCGCCACCCCAGGCGGAGGGCTTGCATTCCCGGCACCGCTGGGAATCCCGTCCCCCGACGCACCCCCGGAATCGCCAAGGGCCGCCCTTGAGCTTCCACCACGGGCCAAGCCGACCGCTCTTTTTCCGGCACTCCAGCTTCCCGGAGCAAGTCCGCAGCTTTGCGGCGCCCCTGGAATCCAAAGGGTGTCAAGCGATCCCCAGGTTTCAATAGGCGCAATTTGAAGCCCGAGTCGAGCAATTCCGGACTAAACCAGAATGCATCGTCTTTTTTCAACATACGGTCCGTAGGCTGGGCAAGTTTGAGTTCGAAGATCCAGTCCGCCCAGTGAGTTTCACCGATTTCCAATTTAACTTTGGAATCGGGGGCGAGCACTTCTGCCCCTGCTGGACCCATTTGAAGGATCCAGCCGCGCCCCAAATCCGTCTGTCCGCTGCCTTTTTGGAGGAGCGCCTGGGCCCGTTTTTGGGCTGCCCGGTCCAGTCGGAGGAGGCCGGCGAGATGGTCCGGCCGTTTCGTCGGGGCGAGATCCGCGGCAAAAGCCGCCAAATGCTCCACCGCGCGCGGATTGATGCTCTCCAAAAGGGGCAGGACTTGATGCCGAAGCCGGTTCCGGACAAAAGCGAGATCCCGATTGCTCGCGTCCTCCCGCCAGGTCTGACCCTGAGACTTGAGCCAGTCGCGTAAGGCCTCGGGCCTCAGGTTTAAAAAAGGCCGACCCAGGCGCACGGCGGGGCTCTGCGGATTCAATCGGTCCCAGGCGGGCATGCCCGCGGCTCCCGCCGTTCCGCTGCCCCGGACCAAGTTCAGAAGTACAGTCTCGGCCTGGTCCCGGGCGTGGTGCCCCAAAAGCACCCAGGAGGCGCCTTTTTCGCGGGCGGCCTCCGCATAGCAGGCCCTCCGCCAATTCCGCGCCCGCTCCTCCAACGCCGCCCCCGGCTCGAGGCGGGTGGCGAAAAGCCGAAGCTCGACCCCTAAGCGTCCGCACAGGGCGCGCACAAAACGCGCATCCGCGGCGGACTGGCGCCCCCGCAGGCCGTGGTCCGCGTGTAGGGCCCCCACGCTCCAAGCCGCCTTTGGCGCGACCGCCGCCGCCGCGCACAGCAACGCCACGGAATCCGCGCCGCCGGAAACCGCGACCAAAAGGCGCTTGCGCGCGCTTTTCTGGGCATGTCGGGCGAGGAATGCGGCGACCGTTTCCCGGGGATCCATGCTTCGGAGGGCCAGAAAAAAGGCCTGAATGTGACGAAGGCCTTTCCCCGCACCGGGGAAAGGCCTTCGAATTGGTAGCGGGAGAGGGACTTGAACCCCCGACCCGTGGTTTATGATACCACTGCTCTAACCAGCTGAGCTATCCCGCCGTGCTTTGTGCGCAAGGCTTTTTCGGTGCGGCCTTGCCGATCTTTAGGTCTGTGTAGCGCCTGTGTAGCACTTTTTGGAGCTACCGCCCCCCCTAGCGTCCAACCTGGGTCTGAAGGCCTGGTTCCAGACCGACCGAAGGTTCCGCCCCGGAAGGGCTGATAGTATCGCAGAAAGTGGCGAAAAATTTCAACCGATTCCTTTGCTGTATTTGAGGACCGACTTCTTATGCTTTTCCCGAAACAACTCAAGCCAACGTGACCGTATTTCGGCGCCTTCATCCTCTTTACCCTTAAGCTGCTTTTGCCTGATTCTTTAATTGTTCATGAATTGCATCGGAAGCCAGATCCGCTCCATTCGGCCAACAAATCGCTCCAAACTCATCCACTGCCGCCCTTGAAAAAAAGCCGGATCTTTCAGCTCCTCAAATACAGGTCCCCAAAGACGCGAACTTAGATCGACCACGCCGCGGCCCCCGTCCTCAAAGCGAACTTCTATCTTGTAGCCATCCAACGGATGCACAGTAAGAATCTTAGACATGGTCACTCCAAGTCCTTGATAGGATTCAGTGGCTTATGTTCCTGAGCCAATTGCCAGTCTTGAACCAATTCGTCTCGATGGGCTACGGCCCATTCCAAGACCAGGGCGTTAGCCCGTTTCGGCAATTCGCCCGCGCGCGTCCGCAACGTAGCTATCTCATAGGACGCATCCACCCCGGCATAGTAGGCGTGAAAATAGGCTGATTCGTGTTCATCGTAATACATCCGGATCACAACGCCAAAAAATATACTGATCGTCGGCAAACGCGGCCCCAAAGTCGCTCTTTTCCACTTTTACAAATTTCACAAAAACAAAAGATCGCCCCTCAAGGCTGCATTCTATGTAGCTCTCCTGTAGCAAAATCTCGCCTAAACGGCGCAAATCCCGTCCAAAGTATCCAAGGCGATGGTACGGAAAGCAGTAGGGTTTACAAGGTTTTTAGGGATTTAACCTGGGATTTCAAGGGTGCTCAAAAAGCGTCTCCCGGAATTTAAAAGCGTCTTCCGACATTCGGCTCCCGTTCCCGCGAAGCGAATTTTACCGCAAGCGGACCAGACGCTCCGGACCGGCCACCCTGCTCCCATCGGGCAGATCCAAAGTGACAAAATAGAGCCCGGGGGCGAGACCGCTGAGCGACGCAGGCAACACGATCCGATTCCAGCCTTCCTTAAGGGGGCCCGCGCTCCCCGTCCCGCACAGGTTCAACGCCACACTCCAGACGCGCACGTTCACCGAGGGAATGGGGCCTTCCGCATGAACCGCCAATGCCGTCGGATCGGGGTTGGGCCAGGGGAGCAGGCGATCGACCCTGGGAACCCCCCTGTCCGGCGTGGAAACAGGGGTCTCGAGGGCGGCCACGGTTTGGGTCGGGCTTTGGGTCGCCGAAGGAACCGAGAGCGTCCGGGTCCCCGTGGCGGACGGACTCACCGACGCGCTCCCGCTGGGGGTGAAAGTCGGCGTCCGGGTCCCCGTCCCCGTTTCCGTGGGCACGGTCGGTTCCAGCGTCGCGCTGGGGCTCGCTGTGGCCGTGGGAAGAGCCGTGTCCTCTGGCGTGGCGACCGTCGGGCTCGAAGTCGGCGGAACCGCCGTGGCCGTGGCTGCGGATTCCGTTGCGGTCCCAGTGGCCGTCCCGCTGGGACTGGACACGGTCACGGTCCCAGAATCCGTCGCCGTCGCACTCGGTGACGGTGGGATCGGACTTTGGGTCGGCGTCCCCGTAGCCGCAAGCACCGTGGGCGTCTCGGTCCCGGTGACGGTGTCGCTTCCCCGGGCCCCAGTCGCCGTCGCCGTGACGGTATCGCTTTCCCGGGTTCCGGTCGCCGTCGCCGTCACCGTGACGGTATCGCTTTCCGAAGTCCCGGTCGCCGTCATCGTCCCGGTAAGGGTCGGAGTATCCGGGACACGGGTCGCGGTGGGCGTAGCCGTGGGTGACGGACTGAACTGCGGTGTCGAAGATGCGGTCGCTCTTTGCGTGAACGTCGGCGTAGCGCTGGGACTTTCCGGCGCCGTAGGCGTGGCGGATGCCGAAACAAGCACGGAAAAAGTCCTGGTCGGCGTGGGGGTCGCGCTGGCGGCGGTCGAGGTCGAAGTGGCCGTGGCGGTCGCGGTGGGCGAAGTGCAGGGCAACACGGCATAAACGGCGTCGTAAGTGGCGACGTTGGAAGCGGAAGGGGCCGTCCCGTTGATCCGGCAGGTGCAGGTGAAGCTCACGCCCGCGGCGTGGTAAAGCTCCGCCGAGCCGACGCCCCAAAGGCGTACGTCGTCGAAGGACACCGAAGTGGCGGGAGCCTCGGGGAGCGCCCATAACTCCAAGGGGGCTTTGGAACCGGAGGCGGTCGTGGCGCTGATGTCCGAGAAATTGAGGTTCACCCACTGCGGTGTGGTCGAAGTCAGCGTCGCCGGACCGCCCGGATCGTCCGAAGGCGCGCCGGGCACAGGGGTGACGTCGTAATAGCTGTACATATAAATGGGGTAATACACGATCCCCGTCATCGTCAAATCTTGGTAATACAGATTCTGCGCCAAGCCCCCGTTGCCGCGGTCGGACTTGAAGCGCAGGCCGTACTGGGTCCCGTTGAAAGTGCAATGGCTGACATAGAGCCCGTTGACCCCGCCTTTGGTGTGGCTTCCCAACGACAAACCATGGCCGGTTCCGAACGTGCATCCGGTGATGGTGATGTTTTGGGCGATGGCGCTGGAGCTTCCGATGGCGATGACATCGTCGCCCACGCTGATGGAGCAATCTTGAATGAGCATGTTGGTCGAGGCGATGTCCATGCCGTCGGTGTTGGGCGAAATATTGTCGGACGCCGAGGCATAGGGCGCGTAGACGGTTTCACGGTCGATCAGCACCCCGACGCACTTCTCGTACTGCTGGTTGACCATGGGCGCGTTGGACAGCGTGACGTTCTGCACCGTGACGTTGGTGCAGCCGGAAAAATAAAGCATGGTCCCCGGCCGGGTGACGGTATTGTCCGCGATATAGGCGTTCCACCAGGCCCGGCCCTGCCCGTCGATGACGCCCCCGCCGGTGATGGTGACGTTCTGCAAATTTTTGGCGTCGATAAAATGATCGGTCGTCCCGCCCGTAAAAACGCCATAGGGCAGCATCTCAAGGGTCGCCCCGGCGGCGATGCTCAAATCCACATCGCTGGCCAGCGTAAGGTTGTCGCTCAAATAAGTGCCCGTACCGGAAACGGGGATCAGCACCACGCCGCCCCCGGCGGCAGAAGCGGCGTTGATGGCGCCCTGGATGGAAGCGGTGTCGGGCGTGGCTCCATCGCCGATGGCCCCATAGGCGGTGACGTCAAAAGTGCCGCTCGCCCTCAGCCCGGTTCCCACCAACACGCCGAAGACCAGCCCCAACGCCAGCGTCAATGTCCGCCTTGGGCCCGGCCGGCGCGGATGCTTCGATCGAACGAAAAATTCCAGGGTCATCGGCCGCGCTCCTCTATCGCCTTGCTCCGATGATAACCCCCGAAAGCCCTTTTTATAAAGGCCTAATTCAGGTCTCGCCTCCGCCCCTCCAAATCCGTTCGGCCCGGCGCGCCTAGAACTGGACCATCGCGCGTTTTACCCCGGCGCCCTCCTCTTTCACATAGAGAAGCGTCTTCCCAAGGCGGGCACACCACTTCTTGACGTCGTCTTCAAAGGTCGCGCAATTGGCGACCACTTCAAGCGTGTCCCCGTCGTTCATTTCCGGGACCACCGCAGACATTTTCAAAACCGGCTGGGGGCAACGTAAGCCTTTGCAATCCAACTGCTTGTTCGCCATGTCCCTCTCCTGCGTTTAGGACCCGTTCCCGTAAATCCCGGGCCAGTTCAAGCGCCATTTGCGCGGCAGGCCCGATGGCCGCCTCGACCGCCGGCGTGAGCGGCGTTCCAAAATCGCTTAGATTTTCGGCCGCGATCGCCAATATCCGGATCAACGGCGTTTTCAGCCCCAAACGGCGGGCAACCGACATCGCCCGCCCCAAATCCGCCTCGTGGGCCCCGGAGGGCCTCTGGCCGGCGGGGATGTCGCCCGCCTCAAGCACGCACAGAGTCCCCGCGCTTTGGTCGCTCAGCATCGCGTCCACGAGCAAAACGGCGTCATAGCCGATCAAGGCGTCGACCAAATCCATCCCCCCCGCCTCCGTCCAATCGACTTCAAAGCCTTCGTTTAGGGCGCGGCGCTCGAGCGCCTGGGCCACCCGAATTCCCGCGGCATCGTCCGCCAAAAGCGGATTTCCCAATCCAAGAACCTGGACTTTCATCGGGCGAACACCTGCACCGGGGTTCCTTGGGCGTCGCGCACCGTGACCAGCATCGGCATTTGCCCCGGCAGGCTGTGGGTCGCGCAGGACATGCAAGGGTCATACGCCCGGAAAGCCATTTCGATGCGGTTGCAAATCCCCTCGGTCACCTCCACGCCCCGGTGGATCAGACTCCGGGCCGCCATTCGGATGCTCACGGCCATGGCCGCATAGTTGTTGGTGGTGCCCACCAGCAAGTTCACCGAAGTCAACAGGCCTTTTTCATCCGTGGTGTAATGGTGCGTCAGCGTGCCCCGCGGTGCTTCGACGCTCCCGATGCCTTCGCCCGGTTTGGCCCTCGGCATCACCCGGATGTCGTTGGACGTGATCTCCGGATCCCGCGCCAACTCCAGCCACCGTTCGGCGGCGTAGAGAAGTTCAATCAAGCGCGCCCAATGCGTCGCCAAAGTGGCGTGCACCGGTTTACCCCCGAGCGCTCCATAGAAAGCCTCATAAGCCGCCTGGGCTCCCGGCGTAGCCATCCCGTCAGCGGCGTTCAAGCGTGAAAGCGGAGTGGCCCGGTACAGCCCGGAATCGGCCCCGCCCACATACCCTTTCCAGCCGACTTTCTTGAGATAAGGAAATTTCAGATAGGTCCAGCTTTCGACGCGCTCCGCCAGATGGTCCAAGTAGTCCTTGGCATCGTAGCGGTAGGCTTCCCCGCCCGAAGGCGCGGTGACGCGAATCTGCCCTTCGTAAAAATTCACTTTGCCGCCGGCGTCGACGGTTCCCATGTCATAGGCTTCCAGGCGATAAGGATCCGACAGAATCATCTGCCGGTATTCGGGATTCGCCAGAACCGCGGTCTGGAACAGCTCAAGGCTTTTTTGGGCGAAATCAACCTCCCGGACCGCCCAGGCCTCGAGGCGCGCCCTGTCCGCTTCGCTAAGCCCTTTGGACACCCCTCCGGGCAGGCACCAGGCCATATGGGTGGCCCGCCCCCCCAAAAGCGCCTGAGCCTCCTGCGCTTCCGCCCTTCGGGCGACGGCGGCGCTCCCCATCTCTTCACTGACCCGCGCCAGCAAGCCCAGGATATTGCGCTGGGCCGGATCGCAATCGGGTCCGCAAACAAAATCCGGAGCGGCCAACACATAAAAATGGGCGATATGGCTGTGCACAAAATGGGCCATATACATCAATTCCCGGAGCTTCTTGGCCGCCGACGGGGGTTCCACCCCAAAAACCGCGTCCACCGCCTTCGCCGCCGCCAGATGGTGGGCCGCAGGGCAGACCCCGCACAGTCGGGCGGTGATATAAGGCATTTCCTCGACCGGTCGTCCGACGCAAAAATGCTCAAAGCCCCTTAGTTCGGGAACCTGGAAATAGGCGTTTTCGACCTCCCCTTCGGCGTCCAGAAAAATCTCGATGCGGGCATGGCCCTCCAGCCTCGTGACCGGATTAATGGTGATCCTGCGTGTCGAGCTCACCTTGCCTCCCGCAACAATGAGGATGCCACCGAAAACAGATAATTCATTCCCGCCGGATCGTCCAATCCGGCCACCGCCTCGGCAACCGCTTCGGGGCTGTCCTGGGCCATCAGGGAAGCCAAAACCCCGACCATGGCCCCGCCGGCATCCAGCACCCCGGATGTCGGACCGTAGCATCCTCGGCAAGGCATGTTCGACTTCAAGCATGCTTCGCCGCAGCCCGAGCGGGTCACCGGCCCCAAGCACAGGAGACCCTGCTCCAAAAAACAAAGATTCTCGTCCGGCGCATCCAAACGGTAGCGGCGCGTAAAGCGTTCCACCTTCAAACCCCGGCGTTGCCGCGTACAGGTCGAACAGAGGGCCTTTTCCGAAGCCCCTAATACGGCGCCCTTCGGGGGCAGGTTCCCGGCCAAAAGTGCATCGATGACTTCGACCAAACGGGCCGGTTCCGGCGGGCATCCCGGGACCACGTAATCAACGGGGACCACCGCAGGCAACCCGCGCACCTTTTCCAACAAGCCCGGCAAGCCGAGTTCACCCTCGGGCACTTTCGTGCGCTTCATGGGCAGGGTACCTTCCGGGTTGTCCAAACCGGGCGCCTTCAAGTAAACCGTCTCCAACATTTCAGCGGTCCGAGTCAGGTTCGCCAATCCCAATACGCCGCCCAGTTGGGAACAAGCCCCCAACGAAACCAGGACCTTGGATTTCGCTCGCAGCAAACGGGCCATCCGTTCATCGTTTTCATTCTTGATCGCGCCGTTAAAAAGGCACAGATCGATCGAAGCGTCGGCCATGCCTTCGACGGAATGTTCCTTCGCGTCCACCAGGATCGGCCACAGCACGATCTCGTAGCGGCCCGCCAACTCCAATATCTTGGCGCCGGTGTCCAAAAGGGCCACGTCACAGCCGCCGCAGGAGCAAGCCCAATACAGGGCGAGTTTCGGTTTTCCGTTCATAGGACCCCCTCCACCGGAGGCTCCCCAAGGACTAAGGGCTGCGTCTGGGGGCCCAACGCGACCATACGGGCGTGAAACTCCTGGACGAGCTGCGCGAAACGCTCCCCTTCGGAGGCGGATGCCCAATCCAAGCCTAAACGCTCCGGATTGACGCCGTAGTCTTTAAGGAGGGCCCGGATCAACCCGACCCTCCGTTGGGCCTGAAGATTGCCGTCGACATAATGGCAACTGCCGGGATGGCAGCCGAGGATCAGCACGCCATCGGCGCCGTCGGCGAAAGCAGCCAAAACAGCCTGTGGATTGACCATGCCGGAACACATCACCCTGACAAACACGATATCAGAGGGGATCGGCAAACGCCGGCCCCCGGCACCCATGGACGCTTCGTAGGAACACCAATTGCACAGGAACCCCACCAGTTTCATGCCCGGCCTCCTTGGGTGGCGCCGTTCACTTCCGCCAAAACCTGCTCAAGCGTGAAGTGCAGCGTCTTCAACGCCCCCGCCGGGCACCCCGCGGAACACAGCCCGCAGCCGCGGCACAGGCTCGCCTCCACGAACGCCACCCCTTCCGGCGTCCGCGCGATCGCGCCATAAGGACAAATCTGGAGGCAAGTCCGACAGCCGGAGCACAGCACGGGATTCACCACAGACACGCACGGTTCAAGCTTCAAATCGCTGCCGGGTGGATACAAGGCTAAAACACCGGCCGCCGCCGCGGCACCAAAGGCGATGGACTCCCTCAAGGTCGCCGCCCCCGCGGCCGCTCCGGCGATGTAAACGCCGCGCGCGTGGGCCGCGACCGGCTGCATCATCGGGTTCGGGGTCGTCATCCGACCGTCGGCGGAAAGCTTCACCCCGAACAAGCGGGAAAGCGCCTCGTTATCCGCGCCCGGCTCCTGGGAGGCACAGTGAACCGCTAGGTCGTACACGCCGCATTCCGCGCCATTACGGATTTCGACTCCAGCCTCGTTTTCCACTTCGACCGCCCCTTTTTCCAGGCGGTGGAACTCGGCCCGGCCTGTGGCGAGCGCCTCCCGGACCAATTCCCTTTCCCGGCCCGGTCCGGGGAACTCCTGAAGAAACAGGTGTACCCGCGCTTCCGGCACCCGGTGGACGGCGAGCCAGGTGTATTTGGAGGCGTTGATCAAGGCGAGGGGATCCGCCGTTTCGTCCGCGACCACGGCGATCGTTTTCGGAACGTCCCCGTCGCCGATAGTGATCGCCCCCGAAGTCGGCCCGGACGGGTTGCTCAGGCGCTCGAATTCGAACGCGGTGAACAGGCGCCGCGCGCCGCCGCTTGTCCCGCCCGAGCCCGTCGCCAACACGATGGTCCCGACCTCAAAACTCGTGGCGCTCGCGGACCCTTTCAGCTCGACGGCGTTGAACCCGCAGGCGTCCAGGCAGGCCTGGCACTCCCCTTCCCGCGCGCGCAGGCACAAAGACCAATCGACCAAGGGGGCGTTGGGCAGGGCACCGGGATAGGCCTGGTGCATTGCATGGCGTTCGCTTCTGAGCAGCATCAATTCGTCCGGCGCCGACACCGGACAGGCCTCGACGCAGGCGCCGCAGCCGATGCACTGTTCCACGCTCACTCCCCGATCCGCCGTCGCCAGGGTGATCTTCCAGTTCCCCGCGTATCCCAGAGCCGAGGTCACTTCGCTCAATAGGTGGACCTGGATTCCGGGATGATGGAGCACCTCGTCCATCATGTGCTCAACCGCGCAGGAGGAGCACTCCAGTTTGGGGTACAACTCGTCCAGCAACGCGGGGCGCCCGCCGACCGCAGCCGTTTTTTCGACGAGATGGACCGTCCTCCCCGCCTCCGCCAAATGCAACGCCGCCGTGATGCCCGCGGGGCCCGCTCCGACCACCAGAACCTCAGGCCGGGCGGGGATACTGCGTTCTTCGATGTTTTCGTGTTTCCGGACCCTCGCCAACGCGGCGGCCAAAATCGTCTCCGCTTTGCGCGTCGCTTGAACCGGATCGCTTTCGACCCAGGCGCAATGCTCCCTCAAATTCGTCATCAACACCTGAAACGGGTTCAAACCCAGGATTTTAAAAGCCTTCCGGAAAGGTTCCTCCCTTTCCTTGGGGGAACACCCCGCCACCACCAAAGCGTCCACCGGGCGTTCCTTGAGCCACGCCAAGACCTTTTGGAGGCCCTTTTCGGAGCAGGGCAGGTTGTCCTGTTCCACCCAGGCCACCTGCGGCCAGCCCGAAAGCGCCGTTTTCAAATGCGCTAAATCCACGACTCCCGCGATGTTCGGGCCACAGGCGCACAACACCACCCCGATCCGCTTATCAGAATGCATAATCACCTTTCGCAAGGGGGAGGCGTAGCTCCGGTCCCAAGGGAACGTTTTTCAAACCGCCTTTACCGTATCCGAAAAACCCCGGATCAATTTCCCGAGCGCCTCGCACATCTTCGCCAATTCCTTGGCGGTATTGTCCGCGAATTCCACGGACTCCTTGTTTTCCGTAAGCAATTTATTGGCTTCTTCAAGGGTGGCGGTGACCGTTTGGCTTCCCTGGGCGACCAGATTCACGTTTTGGTTCATGTCGTTGATGGTCACGTTTTGTTCTTCCACCGCTCCGGCGACCCCCGTATCCGAATCCCGAATCGTCCCCAGGATCGCGGCTATTTCCCCCACCGAAGCTAGAGTCGTCATGATATTTTCCTGCATCGCGTGTATTCGGTGCCGGATATCATCGGTGGCCTTGCTGGTTTGGTTCGCCAGTTCCTTCACCTCACCGGCCACGACCGAAAAACCTTTACCCGCTTCGCCCGCGCGTGCCGCTTCGATCGTGGCGTTCAGCGCCAGAAGATTCGTTTGCTGGGCGATGGATGAAATGGTGTCGACGATTTTCCAAACTTCCGCCGAAGAACTTTTCAGGGAGTTCGCTTCGCTCGACGCCCTTTCCGAAAGCTGGAACGCTTCCTTGGCGACCCCGGCCCCTCGGTTCATGTTTCTGCTGATTTCCTTTGCCGTGATGCCCATCTCCTCCATCGAAGCGGCGACCAGCTTCATCACGTCGTCCACTCCAGCCCCGGAGCCAAAGGCCGCTTGAACCCGCTTGCGGCACTGTTCGGCGGACTTCAACAGATCGGCACAGGCGAATTCAAGCCCCACCGCGGCCGCCCGCAGTTGGGATGAAATCTTGACGACTTCCGACTGCATATTTTTGTTGTCCTGCTCGAGATCATTGTGCGTTTTTTCCATCGTCTTTAACGCGGTGGTCTCGATCAGGCGAATCATGGTCCCCAAAACCCTTCCGTCCTCGTCCCTCAGACAGGTTCCTTCGACGTCCAGGCATTCGCTCCCGCACGCCAACTGCACGCGCGCCGAATTTCTTCCGGTCCCCAACAAAACGGCGCTTTTACCGGCCAAGCCGGGATGGAGTTTTTCGAGATGCACGCCCTTAAGTTCGCCGTTCAAAAAGCCCAATTTCCCATTATCCCTTTGAAACAACCGTTGGGCTGTGGCCGAAACGCAATCGATCGTCCCGTCCCCATCGACAAATAAGAACGCCGTCGCGGTGTTCTTGATGACGGCGGAATTGCGGATATCCCGTTTGCGTTCGGCGGACCATTCGTTCCAATCCAAACAGTCCGCCGCAAAGGCATGCCGTAAATGTTCCAGGGCCGACGCCGCTTCCCCTCTGAGTCGGCCATAGGTCCCTCCCCAGCCGTCCTGGAAACGCATCCGGAAATCTCCGGCCCCCAGCCCGCGCCACATCTCCATTTGTTGGCGATGAAATTTCCTGCTTTGGAGTCCCCCGTAAATCCCCGCGCCGCAGGCGCCCCCTAAGCACACCCAGGCCGACCAGGGGATTTTTGCCAAAACAACAGGCCCTGCGGCCCGAAACAAACCGACCATGAAAATCGCTGCCAAAAACGCGGACGTACCCCAAAACGCCTGGGGCCACCCTTTACCTAATCCCCAAACCCTTCGCATTGCGAGCCTCCTCTTAGCCCCCCCGGGCTTCACACCGTTTTCACCCACTCACCCTAATTGTTTTATTTTCGGAAGGTAAGTCCTGAAACTTAAATCCGCTTTTCCATCAAGGCTAAATGTGATCCGGATCAAGTTCCGGGATTCCTTCCATGCCCTGCTCTTTCATTCCCCGGCCGTCAAAAGCCTGGTCAGCGCTGTTGAAATCGCCTCAATGGAGGCGCTGGCTTTCAAGGTTTGATCCGCCCGCTCGCTTGTGGCCACGGCAAGTTCATTCAGCTTTTCGAGGTTCGCGGATACGGCGCTGTTCTCCTGGGCGCTTTGGGCCAAAACCCGGCTGACTTCGGTTGTGGTGACATTTTGCTCTTCAACGGCGGAAGCGATCGCCTGTTGGGAACTATTGATATCGCCCACGGTCGCGTTGATCGATTGAAGCGCCGTGACCGACTCGCCTGCGCTCGAACGGATGGCGTCGATCTTCAAACGGATGCTTTCGGTGGCCTGGGACGTCTGGCGGGCCAGTTCCTTGACTTCCGTCGCCACGACCGCGAAGCCCTTGCCCGCTTCGCCGGCGCGGGCGGCCTCGATCGTGGCGTTCAAGGCGAGCAGATTCGTCTGCTGGGCGATGCTGGTGATCAGGTCCACGACCTGGCCGATTTCCTGCGAGGCGCCCGCCAAACGTTCCACCGTCGCGCCGGTATTCTTGGCGATGGACGTGGCTTCCGCGGCCGCAGGGGCCGCCGCCTCGTCCTTTTCCGGGATTTCCCCAATGCTTGCCGACAACTCGTGCACCGATCCCGCGACGGATTGGCCGCTGGCGGTCACCTTGACGGAAGAATCCGTCGCCATGGCGGCGAAGCTGCGCGCGCCTTTGGCGCCGCTCGCCAAGGCCAGACTGGTGCTTTCCAGCGTGGCGGAGGAGGTCTTCAGCATCGCCACCTGCTCGGCGATGACCTTCCGGACCCGGACTTCCTCTTCCAGGGCTTTTTTGTGACGGGTGATGTCCTCGACCAAAAGGACGGTCCCCGCTTTGGGGTTCGCCGCGTCCATGGCCGAACCGATCAAATGCGCCCAATACGTCTCGTGGTTGGCCCGGCGCAGGAGAAACTCGCCTTCAAAAGTCCGGCCCTGTCCCAATGCCGTATACCCGATGCGTCCGACTTCCTCAAATACCTCGTCGGAACCATAAATAACCCGTAAGGATTCGCCCTGCAATTGGGCTCCGCTCAGCCCCGTCAACGTTTCGATGCCGCGGTTATGCCAGATGATTTTCCGATCCTGGGTGAGGACCACCCCCAAAGGCATGGCATTCAGGGCCAACGTCTGCCAGGCGGCTTGCTGCTTGAACGTCTTTTCCGCCTCCCTTTGCGCGGTGATATCCTCCATGGTGAACACCGCGCCGGCTTTGGGCCTTTCCCGATCCAAGGGCTGCCCAACGAATCGGCACCAAAAAAAGCTGCCGTCCGCCCGGGCGAAACGACACTCCAAATCGACCCGGCCCTTTTCCTGCAAGGAGACGTACATGCGTTTGCCGAAATCGGCGTAATCGTCGTCGTTGACATAAAGAATGCGGGTGCTCTGGCCCAACACTTTCGCTTCCGGCATTTGAAGAAATTCGCAAAGCGTTTTATTCACCCAGGCCAGCTTTCGATCCTTGATCAGCGCCGCTCCCAAAGGGCAGTTTCCTAAAAGCTGGGTCTGGACTTTGAAATAACGCAGGGACATCCAATCCATCGGGCCCTCCAGAAACGTGCGCCAAAGCTCCAAACGTCTTCCTATACATCGGAGCGCGACGAATCCAACTTAAAAAATGCCCCGTATTTATCCGGCCCTCCCCTTCCAAAGGCCAGGCAGGCGCAGCCCCCCGAAAAAAAAGCCCTTCCCGGAAAGGGGAAGGGCTTTTTTTGTGATCCGTTTCAAAGTCGGGGAAAATACGCGTCCAAAAAGCGCCGCTCCTCTGTTCGGAGCCTACGCGAGGTCTTCAGCTTTAGCGTCCCCGTCCGGCCCCGGAACCGCCGCCCGAGGAATGGCCGGAGCCGGAAATCCCTGCCGACGCCCTGCCCAACCCGGGCCGTCCCACCGAAGGGACCGAAGCTCCTGAACCGCCCGCCCTTCCGGAGCGGACGGCTCCGTTCAATCCGGCACGCCCGACTCCGCGCCCCCAGCCGGAGACCGCCCCGCCGTGCCAGCCCCCGTTGCGCCAACCCGGCCCGTGCCAAACGCGATGGCCTCCCCACCAGCCCCAGCCCCAGCCGTACCAACCGGGATACCAGGCATAGGGGAAATCATCCAGATAGCAATAAACCGGATAGGGTTCGACGACCAAGGTCTGGACCTCGCCGGACTGGATGCCGTAACGCGCTTCGATTTCATCCCAGGAAAGCCCGGAAAGATAAAGGCGCACCACCTGACGCGGCGGCACCTGAGCCGCGGCCGCGACCAAATACACCAAAGGCAAATCGTGCTCAGAAATCCCCTGATCCCGCACCCAGACCACATCGGAAGGCGGTACTTGGTAGCGTTCGCTCAAAAAAGTGATCTCATCCTCTTTGGGCGCCGGCACGGTCTGCCCTTGGCCCTCCCCAGGCGAAGCGAGTTCCGACTCGGCCGGCGCGCTTTCCGGAGAGGCGCTTTCGCCATAGGTGATCTTGGTGACAAAAGCCCGCTCAAAAGTCCGGGGCACCCCCGCGACTTGGACAATGATCTTGGATTTGCTTTCTTCCACGACCACGCCGTGGATCACCCGACCATCCTTGAGGGTGACCAAATCCATCGCCGCCGCGGCCGAAAAAACCGGGAACCCAAGGCCCAGTCCCAAGGCCAAGCCCCAAACCATCCCTAGACGCTTCATGGGAACACCCCTTTTCACCGAAGATGAAACTGCGCGCTTCACCCTGCTTTAAGTATAAGACGGACAAGGCCAAGAAATGGCCTCGATTCCAGGTAACAAATCGCAACGGCACTCCTGGCAGGTCCGCCCCGGACTTTTCGCTTGTTGCCGTTTCCCCCTAAATAATGCAAAAAAATTCAAAAAACGTTCATTTTTGTCTATTTTTCGTCTTCTCCGTGCAAAACTTTCAAAAAAAGGTCCTTTCCTTGCAAAATTTCGACATCCGCCCGTTTACACTGGGGACAGACATAGTAGGTGAATCCAGGACTAAATACTTCCCCGCACGCCCGGCAACGTCCTCTCGCCGGAATTTCGGTCCATTCTAATTCCGCTCCTTGGGCAAGGGTCGATTCCGCCACAACCGCAAAAGCTTCCGTTAAAAGCTGCGGTTCCACTTGGTTCAAGGCCCCTATTTCCAGCTCTATTTTTTTGACACGGGTCAAACCTGCTCTTTGAGCTTCTTCTTGAATCCGTTCCAAGAGACCCATTGCTAAAGCTAATTCATGCATATGTCCCTTCGATAAAAAATTATCTAGTGTATCCGTTTCACCATGAAATCATACTTTTTCAGAAACCCTAAAATTAATGACTTGGGTCATGGTAGTTTAGGTCGCCCAGCTTTAGCGTAGTTCCACCGATGATGCCTTTCCATACGCAACTGGGCGTACAGGTGAGGCCTGCCTGTGAACTGGATGGGGTGCTACGTGGCCTGGCTCGAGTTCTTGATCCTTTTTCCCCTTATCCCCGCGCTCTTGTGTCTTGTCCTCAAGCCCGGCGCCGTACGCGACTGGTTGGTCCGGCTTTCGGCGGCGGTTCTCGCCTTTGCCGCGCTGGTCGTTGCCGGGGCGGTATGGGCCGACAAAAGCGGGGTTTCCATTTATACCGTGGAAATCCCGGGTTTGAAATGGATTCAATTGACCTTGGAATGGGTCCTCTACGGATTCCTGTTCTGGCGTTCCCTGTCGATGCGCGGCCCGAAACGGGTCATCCCCTGGCTGATTCTCGCCCAATTGGCGGCGGTGACTTGGTTTGAAGCCGGCGACGCCTTGCCGGAAGCCCATTCCCTGCTGGCGATCGACCACCTATCGGCCCTCCTCATCGCCATCGTCGGGGTCGTCGGCGGCCTGGTGGCGGTCTATGCCTTGCCGTATATGAAGGAATACCAGGAACACCATCACGACATCCCCGACCGCCGCGGCGTCTTCTTCTTCCTGATCTTCCTTTTTCTTTCGGCGATGAACGGCATCCTATTGGGCAACGGTCTCACCCTGGTCCTATTCTTCTGGGAACTGACCACGGCCTGCTCCTATCTGCTGATCCGCTATTCCGGACATCCTGACGCCATCGAAAATTCGGACCTGGCCCTGGCGCTGAACGTGGTCGGCGGTGTGCTCTTCACCGCCGGTCTGGGGACGATCGCCCTGCACTGGGCACCGGCCACCGGTGAGGTCCTCGGCCTCCTGAACCTGGGCCACGGCGCCCTGCTGCCGGCGATCCTTTTGGGAGCGGCCGGGGTGGTCAAAGCGGCCCAGGCGCCCTTCCATAAATGGCTGCTGGGCGCCATGGTCGCCCCGACCCCGGTATCGGGCCTCCTGCACTCCTCCACCATGGTCAAGGCCGGCGTCTTTCTCTTGCTGCGTCTCGCCCCGATCTACACCCACACCCTCGCCGGCGGCCTGCTCGCGGGCGTCGGCGCGGCCTCGTTCCTGGGTTGCTCCCTCCTGGCCGTCACCGAAAGCAACGCCAAACGCGTCCTGGCCTATTCCACCATCGCGAACCTGGGGCTGATCGTCGCCTGCGCGGGCGTGGGAACCTCCGAAGCGCTGTGGGCCGGCATGATGCTCCTGCTCTACCACGCCCTCTCCAAAGCCCTGCTTTTCCTGGCCGTCGGATCGGCGGAACATCGCTTGGGCAGCAGGGATATCGAAGACATGGAGGGGCTGCTGCTCCGCCACCCCCTGCTCGGCGGCGTGATGATGACGGGCATCCTCGGGATGTTCCTGGCGCCCTTCGGAATGCTGGTCGCCAAATGGAAGGTCCTGCAGGCCTTCGCCGATCATGCGCCCCTGCTGGCCGTGGTGGTCGCTTTCGGTTCCGCCCCGACGCTCTTCTTTTGGACCAAGTGGATGGGCAAGCTGGTCGCCGTCCCCCGGCTGAGGCCGGAACGCGGTGGAGCCGGAGGCGGGGCCTGGGTGCTGGTCCTGCTGGCGATCCTTTCGGTCGCCGCCGCCGCCGCCGCCCCCTGGATTTCGTCCTGGGCGGTGGAACCCGAACTCCTGCGCATCTACGGTTCGGCGCCGGGCTTTAAGGCGCCGGAACTGCTCGTGCTGCTGGCCTTGGGCGCCGGGCTGATGGCCCTGCCCCTCTTCTTTATGCTCTTCCCGGGCACCCTGCCCGCCTCCGCGCCCTACCTGGGCGGAGCCAACATGGGCGAAGGATTCACGAACTCCTTCCACCAGGTCCAGGAAACGCGCCTGCGCAACTACTACCTCCACGACGTGCTGCGGCCCCGCAGCCTCGGGGCGGCCCTCGGCGTCGTCGGCGCCGCACTTCTCATCGCGGCGATCGCCGCCGGAGGTTTCTGATGCACGCGCTGATCGGCGTCGTCCTTTACCTGCTGCTGGCTCCGGTCGCCGGTTGCCTCCTGGCCGGGCTTGACCGCATCGCCACGGCCCGGATGCAGAGGCGGCAGGGCCCCCCCTTGTTGCAGCCCTACTACGATTTCCGGAAGCTCCTGTCCAAACAGGGCGCCCAGATCAACGCCTTCCAGGGCTTTTATGTGGGCGGCTTCCTCGTCTTCACCGCGCTCGCCGGCGGCCTGTTCTTCGCCGGCAGCGACCTGCTGCTGGTCATTTTCGCGCTTACCGTGGGCGGAGTGCTGTTGGTGCTGGCGGCCGCCTCGGCGGGCTCGCCCTTCGCCCACTTCGGCGCCGAACGCGAACTCATCCAGATGCTCGCCTACGAGCCCATGCTCCTGATGACCGCCGTCGGCTTGTACCTGGCGGGCGGAAGCTTCCGCGTCGACGAACTGCTGGGCGCCCCTGCGGCCCCGCTGATCGTGCTCCCCGGGGTCCTGCTGGGCTTTTTGTTCATCCTGACGATCAAGCTGCGCAAGTCGCCCTTCGACCTTTCCGCCTCCCACCACGCGCACCAAGAGTTGGTGCGCGGCTTGACGGTCGAACTCTCCGGGCCGCACCTGGCTTTGGTGGAACTGGGGCACTGGTACGAAAATGTGCTTCTGTTGGGCATCCTTTGGCTCTTCTTGGCGCCCCTAGGCTGGCCCCTGGCGGCGGCGGGGACAGCCCTGGCGTACCTGCTTGAGATCGTGGTCGACAACAGCAGTTCCCGCCTGCGCTGGGAGACCACGCTGCGCGCTTCCTGGCTCGCCGCGCTCGTTTTGGGCGCCACCAACATCCTGCTGCTCCATTACCTGCAGCACCACTACCTTTCCGGAGGCCTGCTGTGAGCCACGCGGCCAAAAGCCCTTGGGTCCTGCACTATGATGCCAGCAGCTGCAACGGCTGCGACATCGAAGTGCTGGCCTGCCTGACGCCGGTTTATGACGCCGAACGCCTCGGCCTGATCAACACGGGCAACCCCAAGCACGCCGACGTCCTGCTGATCACCGGCGGAGTCAACGAACAGAACTTCGAAGTCGTCAAGACGCTCTATTCCCAGATGCTCGAGCCCAAAGTCGTGGTCGCCATCGGCGCCTGCGCCCTCTCCGGCGGCATCTTTAGGGACTGCTACAACATCCGCGGCGGGGTCGACACGGCGATCCCGGTCGACGTCTACGTCCCCGGATGCGCGGCCCGGCCCCAAGCCATCATCGAAGGGGTCGCCAAAGCGCTGGGCATCCTCCAGGCGAAGGCCGACGGCCGGGACTTGGAATCCAAGAAGGCGGTGGCATGATGCGCGAAGAACAGCCCTATATTTCCGCGGAAGCCCAAAGGCTTCCCGAACTCGCGGCGGACCGCCTCAAAGACGGCTGGCGCCTCGTGGTGGTGACGGCGCTCCAGGATCCGCAGGGCCTGGAGATCAGCTATGTCTTCGAAAAAGGCCAGAAAGTGGAGGGCCTGCGCGTGCGCCTCAGCCTCGACCAAGCGGTCGTCCCCAGCATCACCTCTTCCTACCTGGCGGCCTTCACCTACGAAAACGAGCTCCAGGATCTCTTCGGCGTGAAGGTCGAAGGCCTGGCCGTCGACTTCAAGGGGCAGTTTTACATGAAAAAGCGTCCCAATCCGTTCCTCAAGGAGCCCAAAGAGGGCGCCGCGGCTCCGGGAGGCGTCCGTGGCTGAGCGCACCGTCATCCCCTTCGGCCCCCAACACCCCGTCCTGCCCGAGCCGATCCACCTGGATTTGGTGCTCGAGGACGAAACCGTCGTGGAAGCCATCCCCAGCATCGGCTTCATCCACCGAGGCCTTGAACGCCTCGCCGAGACCAAGGATTTTTCCCAGATGGGTTATGTCGCCGAGCGCATCTGCGGCATCTGTTCCTGCATCCACGGCCAGGGATATTCCCAGGGCGTCGAAACCCTGCTGAACCTGGAAGTCCCGCAGCGTGCGCAGTTCCTGCGCCTGATCTGGGGGGAGCAAAGCCGCATCCATAGCCATCTGCTGTGGCTGGGCTTGGCCGCCGACGCCTTCGGCTTCGAAGCCCTGTTCATGCACACCTGGAAACTGCGCGAACGCCTGTTGGATTGGGTGGAAAAGACCGCGGGCGGCCGGGTGATCTTCGGCGCCAACAAGGTCGGCGGGGTCCGCCGGGACGTGCCCGAGGATCTCCTGAAAGCCATGGTCGCGGACCACAAGATCATCGAAGCGGAATTCGAAATCCTGGCCGATACCTTCCTCAAGGATTCCACGGTCCGTTCCCGTCTCGAAGGCGTGGGCGTCCTCACCAAGGAACAGGCCCAAGTCCTGGGCGCGGTCGGCCCCATGATGCGCGCCAGCGGCATCGCCTCCGACACCCGGTCCCTGGGTTATTCCGCCTACGATCAACTCGACTGGCAGATCCTCACGGAAGACGGGTGCGACTGCATGGCCCGGGTCAAAATCCGGGTCCGTGAAATCCGCCAGTCCTTCGACATGATCTACCAGGCCGTCGCCAAAATCCCCTCCGGCCCCGTCGACGCGCGGCCCAAAGGCTTCCCCCAAGGCGAGACCATGGCGCGCCTGGAACAGCCCCGCGGCGAGGTCATCTATTACCTCAAAGGCAACGGCACGAAAAACCTCGAACGTTTCCGGGTGCGTACGCCGACCTTCGCCAACGTGCCCCCTCTTGTCGCGATGCTCAAAGGCGCCCGCCTCGCGGACGTCCCGAACATCGTGCTCACCATCGACCCCTGCATCAGCTGCACGGAGCGTTGACCATGGCCCTCGGAACCTTCAGCCTCACCGCGTTGACCAGCCTTTTCCGGAAGCCGGCGACGACAGCCTTTCCCGCCGCCCCTTACCAGCCCATCCCGGGAACGCGGGGCCAGCTGCGCATCGACTTGGGGGCGTGCAATTTCTGCACGCTCTGCGCCTTGCGTTGCCCGACGGGCGCCATCGCCGTCGACCGCCAAGCCAAAGAATGGACCTTGGATCGCTTCAAATGCATCATTTGCGCGGCCTGCGTCGACGCTTGCGCCAAGCAGGCGCTCAACAACGACCCGCACTACGCGTCTCCGGTGATCGAAAACATCCTCGTACGGCGCGCCCTGGCCGACGAAGCCGAAGCCTGCGCCACACCCCACGACCACGAGGAGGGGGCCGGCGCCTGAACCCCTGCGGGTGTGCACCCTAAAACAAAAAGGCCCGGACCTAGCGGTCCGGGCCTTTTTGTTTTAGTCCCGATTCCTCGTTAGCTCAGCAGGGATTTCAACGCCTTCTTCAATTCCTGCTGGACCAAAGCCGACACTTCGTCCTTAAGCGCCGCATGCTCCGCCTTGAGCGCCGCCTGCACCTGCTTGGCGACCAATTGCGCGATGATTCCGCCGCCGATCTTGGGTCCGGCTTTGGGGCCGCGTTTGCGACCGGGCTTCCGGCCGCGTTTTTTAGGCTGGGCGCCCTCCGCCTTCCGGGGACGGCCCGGGCCGCGCTTGCCGGTGCCTTTGGGGCGGCCCGGTCCGCGCTTGGCGGGGACGGATTCTTCCGTTTGAATGTCAGCAGCCATTGTAACCTCGAATATTTCGGGCGAAAACTACGCCCGCACTTTCCCCCAACAAATTAATTATATTTAATTTCATTCGGCATTACAGAAAAATTACTGAATATATCCCCGAAAAATATCGTTTAAATCCCAATCCCGGGAAAAACCTAAAAACCGAGCTCGAATTGCAGCGTCGAGGAAATACCGCCCAAATTAAAATCCGAATTCCCCAACACGGAAGCCTGGTCCCCTCGCCATGACCCCGAGCCGCTCAGCCATTCGTATCCGACCCTGAAATAGAGGCCCAAGAGCGTTTTCGCGGGCCACCGCACGCCCGCGTTGAGTTCGTAGCCCCACAAGGGAGCGTAAAGGACGCTGGCGGCGCTTCCGTCCGTCAAATTCCCATCCAATTCCGCCCCGTCCAGCCCGGCCCCGGCGGTCAAAAGAAAATTTCCGCTGGGATAGGCCTGCTCCAGGTTCAACGTGGCCATATTCAGCTCCCAATGGCTGCTCCGCGTGCCTGCCGAAGCATTTTGTTCGCCCGTCCAAGCGGAAATTTGGAGCCGAACATTCCCCGGCGTGAGCGCCGCGCCGCCGCCGCACAGCCACCAAAGATTCGAAATCCGGGGAAATCCCGCGCTCCCGGCCACGGAACCGGGAGAAGAAATCCCGCAGGCAAGCGTCCGGACGCCGAAATCCAAATTCGGTTCGCCGGCGGTCGCCGCCATTTCTTCAGCCCGCCCCATTCCGACGAAGACCAAAGCCAAGACCGCCCACACCAAACCCCGAAAGATACCCTTCATGGAAACCTCAAGCCGTGGGGGCGCCGAATCGCGGCCCGCCAGGCCTTCATCCTAACCCAAGGAAGCTCCGCTGGAAACGCCTCGGGACGCCCTCAATCCCGGGCTCGTCCGGCGCGTGGCTGGGCCTTGGTCCCCGCGTCCCGACCTCTCCGGCCCGCCCGAAAAGCGCGTCGGGCCTTCCCCGGGACGCTTCCGCGCGTTTCCCCGTCGGCCGGTGCGTTGCGGGAAGCCCCTTCGGTTCGGACTTCTTCCCCGGCGCTTTCCATTCCATCACCGGTCCCCGGCTCGCCGCCCGATCCGCACCAGGGGGAATCCCGGAACCCTTTCCGCAGACACCAGCGCAAATGCCGTTCCCGATGCCGCGCTTCGACGAACTTCTGCCATTTTTCCGGATCCCCCCAGGCGCCGGCCTTGAGATGCCGTGGCATCACCAGACCGAAAAACGCCGACACCAAGCAGACCAGGGACCCGCCCCCGAGCGCCAGCACCACCAAAACCGTCAGGACCACGGGCCCGAGACTCTGCCCCAGCGCCAAAAGGATCGCGGTTCCTCCCAGGGCGATCGCGGCGCCGCACACGCTTCCCGCGACGGCGGGCCAACCGCCCCCGAACCGCAGGTCGGCCGCTTCCTCCTTAGGCGCGCCTCCGGGGGCGCTTTCGGGTCGATTTTCCATGGTTAGGCTCCTTTTGCTTGGGAGTGGGGGGGGACGGCCGTTCCGGGGCCGGGGGGACGGGGAGCAGGCTTTTCCGCAGCGCTTCGAGGGCGTAACGGGTCCGACTGGCCGCCGTGTTCAATCCGATCGAAAGGGCATCGCCGATTTCCTTGAAACTCAATCCGGCGTAAAAGCGAAGGCGTACGACGGCCTGCTGGGTCGCCGGGAGGCCGTCGATGGCTTCCTCCAATTCTTCGGCGTCGATCCAATCCTCCGCGCCGATGCCTTCCGGCGCGACCTGCGGAACGTTCGCCTCGTCCAACTCCGCCCACTCGCGCTTGCGCACCTTGCGGCGGATGGAATTTTGCCACACGGCCCGGTTGGCGTAGGCGTCCAAATCCTGGACCTTGCCGAGCTGGTGGCGCCGCCAAACCGCCAAAACCGTATCCTGGACCACGTCCTCCGCTTCCCCCTCGTCCCGAAGGCGGCTGACGGCAAGCCGCATCAAGCGCGGTCGCGCGCTGCGCAGCCAGGCGTCGAAGTCGGGGAATACGGCGGTTGCGGTTGCCATCTGTGGGAAAGAGACCCGTTTAGCGGATTTTTGTCTGCCGAGGCGAAAATTCCGGCGCCTCTCGGTGTTTCGTTCGGGGGCGGGCCGAGCTTGAGCGCTTCCCCCTTCTTTAACGCGAAGGGCCGGCCCCTTGGGCCGGCCCTTCGCCTCGCCAAACGATTCCGCCCCTATTTTTTCGAATCGGAGGACAGTTGAAGGGTCAGGTACAGGCTGCGCCCCCCCCTCTGAACCCGGACCACCGCCGCGGAACCGGCTTTAAGGGCTCCGGCGGCCTTGAAAAGATCCTTCGGCGTCTGGATTTCGGCGTGCTCAAACTCCTCCACCAGATCGCCCGCTTGGATGCCGGCTTCCTCCGCAGGCGACCCACCCTCGACCCTTTCCACGATCACCCCGGCTTCGACGTGGCGCTTGTCCGCCTCTTCCGGGGTCAAGGCCCGCACCAAAAGCCCGAGCTTGGGCGCGCTGTCCTGGGAGGAGTCCGTCTGGTCGTCCGCGGCGTCATACTGGTCCATGTTCCCTATTTTCACCTTAAGCGTTTTGGCCGCGCCATCCCGCCAAACCCCCAATTCCGCGACGGTCCCGACTTCGGTCGCGGCGACCAGACGCTGCAATTCACGTACCTCGTTCACCGGCTTCCCCTGGAAGGCCCGGATAACGTCTCCGGATTTCAGGCCGGCCGCTTTGGCCGGTCCGCCTTCGGACACGTCCGACACCAGGACCCCCTTGGCGTCTTTGGGCAAACCAAAATGTTCGGCCAGGGCGGGTTCCAGTTCCTGGATGATGATGCCTAGCCAGCCGCGCACGACCTTTCCGTTGCTGACCAATTCCTTGTAAACGGTCTTGGCCATGTCCGAGGGGATGGCGAAACCGACCCCTTCGGAACCGCCGCTCCGGGTGGTGATGGCGGTGTTGATGCCCACGACTTCCCCGTCCAAATCGACCAAGGGGCCGCCGCTGTTTCCCGGATTGATGGACGCGTCCGTTTGGAGAAAATCGTCGTAAGGGCCTTCGCCGATCACCCGCCCCTTGGCAGAGATGATCCCATGCGTCACCGTCTGTTCCAGGCCGAAAGGCGAACCGATCGCGAGCACCCAGTCCCCGACATCGACCTTGTCCGAGTCCCCGAAAGGCGCCGCCACTAAACCGCTGCCGTCCTTGATCTTGACCACGGCCAGATCGGTCTTGGGATCGCGGCCGACCACCGTGCCGGTCAATTCGCGTTTGTCGTACAGTTTGACGGTGATGGCGTCGGCGCCCTCGACCACGTGGTTGTTGGTCAGCACATACCCCGCTTGGGCGTCGATGATCACCCCCGAGCCGAGACTGCGTTGCTTAAACACCTGGTCGCGCCCGCCGCCGCCGGGCTGATCGAAAAAGCGCCCGAAAAACTGTTCCGCGAACGGATCGCCGCCGAAAGTCGCCTTGACGTTCTTGACCACCGAAAGGTTGACGACCGCCGGTCGGACCTTGCGGGCGACCTCTTTGAATCCCGGAAGCCCCGCGGAAGGATCGGCGAAGGCGGGCTGCGCCGCCCAGGCGGCCAACGCGACCGCGGCGAAAATTTTTCTCATCGTTGCACCTTTAAAAACTGTGAAAACCGTCCCCACCCAGGACGCGAAGCCCGGCTGAAAGGTTCCCCCTAAGCGTTTCTCAGAGCTCCCACCCGCGGCGCCGGGCCATCGCGGCCACCTGCTCCCGTTCCTCCGCGTTCAAATCCGCGGGCAATTCCACGTCCACCTCGACGTAATGGTCTCCGCGCCGCCCTTCGGCCTCGATCCCTTGGCCGGCCAAACGGAGCCTAGTCCCGGGCGCGACGCCCGCAGGCACGGAGACCCGGGCCTCTCCCCGAAGGGTCGGCGCCCCCACCTTGGCCCCGAGCAAGGCCTGGGCGAGGTTCACTTTCACGCGCGATGCCACGTCCAACCCGTTGCGGGTGAAGCGATCCGAAGGCCGGACTTTAAGGGTCAGATAGTGGTCCCCCCGCCCGCGGCGTTGCGGGGCGCCCTGGCCCGCCAGGCGCAGACGCAGGCCGCTTTCCGCGCCTTGGGGCAGGTTCAAGCGCAGGGGTTGGCTGCTCCCTTCGAGCCGGACGGTCACCGAATTCCCGAGGGCCGCGTCCTCAAAACTCACCCACACTTCGCTGTCCCGATCCCCATCCTCTTCCGCGTCCTCGTAGCCGTCAAAGCCCCCGAAGGCCGCCCGTGGGTCGAATCCGCCGCCCCGGCCAAAAAACATCTCGAAAAGATCTTCGATGCTCCCCGCAGCGGGCTTGGCGCCCCGGGCCCAGGGGTGTCCCCCGCCGCCGCCGCATCCGCCGCCGCAAGCGGACCCGCCCCGCGGATCGCTCCGCATGGCGTCGTAACGCCGCCTTTTTTCCGGATCCGAGAGGATCTCGTAGGCCTGCCCGATCTCCTTGAATTTCTCTTCCGCCTTGCGGTCCCCCGGATTGGCGTCCGGATGGAATTTTTTGGCGAGACTACGGTAGGCCTTTTTGATGGTTTCGGCGTCCGCGCCCGGCTCCACCCCCAGCACCCGATAAAGATCCGCGATGGAACTGTTATTCATGGCATCCGCCTTCCCCGGGCTCAAGCCCGGCCCTTCACGCGAAGGGGCGGGCTTTCGGCCCGCCCCTTCGCCTTTTTCGTGTCAGTTTCCGGCCCGAGGCGCCGGAGCCGCCGCCGGTTGGGGGGCCATCCCCGGCGCCGGTTTCGGCGCCGCTGGAATGGTCGAGGCCCCCGGCGCTGCCGGGGCCGCGACCGAAGCCTCGTCCGGAGGCAGCGCATCGAGCAGGTTGACCGCAACGATCGCGACCTGGTTCTTCTGCGCGCTCGCCGCCACCATCCCCGACTCGCGCCGATCGCCGAACTTGATCGTCTCCTGCGTCGAACCGTTGTCCCCGTACAAGGTCACCGTTGCGCTCGCCTTTTCGGGAAGGTCCTTCTTCAAGTCCAAGCGCTTGATGATCTGCGCTCCCGAAAGCCCGGCCAGGAAGGAATTGAAGTCAAATTCCTTTTCCCCCGCCTTTTGTTCGCGCGCCGGTTCCCAGGCCCAAACCCCGTTCTTTTTCACGGCGGTCAATTTACCCTTGGCCCTCTGAACCTCGAACTTCGAGACCTCCCAGCTCCTGAACTGGAAGGCGTCCAAATCCATCAACGCCGTACCGGACTTCTCCAGGACCGTCGTCTGCCCCAGGGCCAACTGGAACACGGGCCCCTGGCCGGCGACCTGGACGTAACAGCCGCTGGGCTTGACTTTGCCGCCCCGGGTCAAGATCCAACGGGTTCCGCCCTTCATGGTGACCGAGAGTTGCTTCCCGCCGGACAAGCCGTAGGGGCCTTTGCCGGTTTCGCTTGGCACGGAATCCGCCTTCAGTTGGGCGAGCTGGCCGAGCCATCCGTCGATTTCACTACCCTTCCCGGGTTCGTGCCGTTTTCCGGAGTCCACTTGCCAACGGCCGTCCTTGTCCCGCGACAGGGTGAATCCCCCGATCTGGGACTGGACGGATTCCACATCCGAGGCGTTGAACGACCACACCGCTTTGTCCCTCAGTTCCGAAAAATCCTTCAAGGAAGCGGCTTTGAGTCCGGCGTTGACCGTGAAGACCCCGGGTTTACCGTCGATCATGGCGTAGGCCTGGTCTTTGGCGGGGCTGTCCGCCCCGAAAAACAGCGCCATGGCCTTGGCGCCTTCGGAGACCGGGCGGAACGTGACGGCTCCGCTGGGTTGATCGAGCCCAAACTCATGGAGATCCTCGCCCTTTTCGTCCACCACTTCGTTGCTCTTGGCGGCGGCGAGCTGGCTGACCAATTGTCCGACCACCCCGGCGTCGGCCGGAGCCGCGGTCGGGGTGATCAGGCGCCACTGGCCGTCCACTTTACGCACCAGCACGTCCGCGGAACCGGTCTTGCGCAACAGGATTTCCTGGGTCGAAGCCGCGTCCAAACCCTTGAAAAGGAGCTTGGCGTCCTCCTTGGCTTTTTCCCGGGCGGGTTTCCACTTCACCACCCAGCCCCAATAAACGCCTCCCAAGACCGCCGCTACCCCAAAGGCGATCAGGGTGTTGCGGCCGGTGCTCATGCCGACCTCCTGCGCAGGACCGCCACGGTGACTCCGGCGCCGAGCGCCCCGAAGGCCAGCAGGAGGACCGTGAACCACATCAAGCGCATGCGGCCACCGTCCAACATCATCGGCTCGTTGTCCGTCGGTTTAGGGGCCAAAGCGATGCGCTTCTCTTCGTCCGCCAACCAACGCAGGCTGTTGACCACGAGATCCTGGTTGTTGAAGACGCCCACGCCCTGGTTCCCCATCAGCATGCTCGTTCCCAATGCCACCAAACGGGCCTTTTTCTCGGCCGGGGCCGCGGCGTCTCCGCCGAAGTCCTTGACCGGCGCTTCGATGGCGACCGCCAAGTCCAGGGGCCCCTTCTTGTCCTTGGGTCCCGCGTGGCTCGGCGCGGAATTGCCGCTGCCGGTCCAGCCGAAGGCGGTCTCCAGCGAGCGCACGAGCACCGTGCCGTTCGCGCCTTCGGGAAGCTTGCCCAGCTCGATGGTTCGGGTTTCGGGGAACATCACCTGGCCGTGCTGCTCCGAGAGATCCTTGGTGACGGGATTGCTCGTGTCGAACTTGTTGGTGATCGGAGCGATCGGCGAACCGCCAAAGAGCTGGTTGATCGGATTCATGTCGATCACAACGTCTTCGTCGACCTGCACGCCCGCCTTCGCCAGCCACCCTTTGAGGTTCGGGGCCGTGACCCTGGGATCCAGGGCCACAAACACCCGGCCGCCGTTGCCCAGATACCGGGTCAACGAATCGAGTTCCGGCGTCAACAAGTCCGTGCGCGGTCCCGCCACGACCACCGCCGCCGCGTCCGCGGGCACTTCGCCCTTGTCCGCTGTCGCCAGATTCAGGCTCCGCACCGAGAACGAGGCCGCTTCCAAGCCCGTCTTAAGGGCCGAGGCGCCGGTCTGCTGGGAATCGTCGACCGCGCGCTCCTGGTGTCCGGCCAAGAAGTACACCTGCTTGGATTCGCCGTTGCCGATCTTGAGGATGGCGTTGAGCACGTCCTCCTCTTTGCTGCCGGTCAAGGTCTCCTTTTTATCCCCGGCGACCAACACCGTGGTGCCGTAGCTGCGCACGCCGTATTCCTCGGCAAGCAGCGGCTTTTTGTTGACGTTGACGAACTCGTAGTCGACCTTGGCCGGGTTCAGGGCCTTGACGCGCTTGAGCACGTCCTCCAGGGCCGAGTGGTCCTCGTTGCCGTAGAAGGCGTAGAACTGGACCTTTTGGTCCAAGCCTTTGACCGCCTTGACCGTCTCGTCGGCGAGGGTGAATTTCTTGCCCTTGCTGATGTCGAAGGAGGCGTCGTTGTTGACCGCCAAGGCCTGGACCAGCACCACCACCACCACCACCGCCAGCACATAGGCGGCGCTCAAGCCGCCCTGCCGGGCCCGGCGCGAAGTGATCACCTCGACGGCCTGCTGATGGTAAACGGCGCCCCACCAGGCGGCCGCGGCCACCCCAAGCCCGAGCGGAACCCAGAGGCCCCAGTCGGCTGTGGCGCGCACCGCATAGGTGATTCCCGTGGCCGCCAGCAACACCAGCGCGGCCCAACCGGCAAATTTCGCGTAATCGCGGCGCATCCCTACCTCCACTTCTTGCTTTCCAGCACACGCAGGGTGCCGAAAAGCGCGAGAACGGTGAACAGGACAAAATACGTGATGTCCTTGATGTTGATGAGCCCCTTGGTCAGGTCCTCGAGGTGTTCCATCGTGGAAAGCTGGCTGACGAGATCCTTAAAGACCCCCGACAGCTCGGCCCCGATCCAGCTCAACACGAACAAAAAGAGCAGGGTTCCGAAGCTGATGGCCGCCGCCACCACCTGGTTCTCGCTGAGCGCGGACGTCAGCAAACCGACGGCCAAAAAGCTGGCCCCCACCAGGAAGACGCCGACCAGCCCCGAGGCGACCACCGCCCAGGGCAGGGACGTCTTGTCGGCCACCTCCAGGAAGAACAGGAGCGTCGGAACCACCATCGCCGCAAGCAGGGTCAGGCTGGCGAACCACTTGCCCAACACGATGTCCAGGTCCGAAAACGGAAGGGTGAACAGGGTCTCAATGGTCCCCGACTTTTTCTCCTCGCTGAACTGGCGCATGCTGATCAGCGGAAGCAGAAAAATAAAGGTGACCGTCATGTTGGCGAAATAGGGGGCGATCAGGTATTCGACCAGCTTCATCTGGCCGCCCCGCCCGGCCATCATGAGCGACCGCTGGGCGTACATGGATGCGGGAACGCACCAAAAATATCCCGCCAGCGCGTAAAAGGCGAACAAGACCAGCCAGGCCACCGGGGAATAGAAGATGGCCTTCAGTTCGCGAAGGTAGATGGGAAGGATGTTCGTCTTCACGCCGTCACCTCCGTCGTGGCGTCCGCTTCGGCCTCGGCCGGCGCCGCCGTTGAATGCTCGGAATCCTGGGTCACCAACTGCAGGAAGACCTCCTCCAGACCCAGACCGACCGCCTTGAGTTCCAGCAGGTTCCAGCCCTTTTGGACCACGGCGCGGGCCAGTTCGGCGCGCAAATCGTTGCCCTTGGCCGCCTCGACCTCGAAGCTCACGCTGCCTTCGCCTTCGCCCCGGGCGATGACCCGTTTGACCCGATCGACGCCCGCGAGCAGGGGTTTGACTTCGCCTTCGGGCGCCTGCACGGTGACGAGGACGCGGTCGCTGGTGGCCAGCCTTTTTCCGATGTTCGCGGTGGTGTCCTGCTCAACGACGACGCCTTTGTTGATGATGACCACGCGGTCGCAGACCACGCTCACTTCGGGCAGGATATGGGTGGAAAGGATGACGGTCCGGATTTGCGCCAGGGACTTGATGAGCTTGCGGATGTCCATGATCTGGCGGGGGTCGAGGCCCACGGTGGGTTCGTCGAGGATCAGGACTTCGGGATTCCCGACCAGCGCCTGGGCCAGGCCCACGCGCTGCTTAAAGCCCTTGGAAAGCTGCACGATCAGCTTGCCGGAAACGCCGCTGATGCCGGTTTCTTCCATGGCCCGGCCCACGGCCTCTTTGCGCTCCGCCCCTTTGATGCCCTTGGCCTGGGCGACGAAGTCCAGGTATTCGCGGACGCGCATGTCCAGGTAAAGGGGATTGTTTTCGGGCAGGTATCCCAGCCTGCGCCGGACTTCCTGGGGTTCCTTTTCGCAATCAAAGCCCGCCACGCTGGCGCTGCCCGAGGTCGACGGCAGGTAGCAGGTCAGGATTTTCATGACCGTGGTCTTGCCCGCGCCGTTGGGCCCGAGAAAGCCCAAGATCTCCCCCTTTTGCACCGAGAAGGAAACGCCCTTCACGGCCTTGAACGCGCCGTAATCCTTGACCAGATCTCTCACTTCGATCATAAGCCACGCTCCCCAATGAGGCTGTATACCCGGACGCTCTTGTGACGTCCATCCCCCCGCGCGAGTTCCCTCGCGCGGGGGAAAAAACGCCGGAACCCGCCCCCGCTTTCGCGGGCGGCGGGTTCCGGTGGCGGACTTAGAAGTCCATTCCGCCCATATCGCCCATGCCGCCACCCATGCCGCCGGCCGCCGGAGCCTTCTCTTTCTTCTCCGGAATGTCGGTGACCAGGCACTCGGTGGTGAGCATCAGGGCCGCGATCGAGGCCGCGTTCTGCAGGGCGCTGCGGGTGACCTTGGTCGGGTCGATGACGCCCAGCTTGACGAGATCCTCGTACTTGCCGGTGGCCGCGTTCAGGCCTTCGGCACCCTTGAGCCCGCGCACGGTCTCGATCGCCACGGCGCCGTCGATGCCCGCGTTGTTCGAGATCGTCCGCAGAGGCGCTTCCAGCGAACGCCGGATGATGTCGGCGCCGATGGCTTCTTCACCTTCGAGCTTGAGGCCGGCGATCGCTTCCTGCGCGCGCAGCAGGGCCACGCCGCCGCCGGGGACGATGCCTTCCAACAAAGCCGCGCGGGTCGCGTGCAGGGCGTCCTCGACGCGGGCCTTCTTTTCCTTCATTTCCACTTCCGTCGCGGCGCCGATCTGCAGGACCGCCACGCCGCCCGCCAACTTCGCCCGGCGTTCCTGGAGCTTCTCCCGGTCGTAGTCGCTGGTGGTGTCGTCGATCTGCTTGTTGATCTGCTTGATGCGCGCCTCGATGGCCTTTTTGTCGCCGGAACCGTCGACCAAGGTGGTGTTGTCCTTGTCGATGACCACGCGGCGGGCCTGGCCCAGATCCTTGACTTCGACGTTCTCGAGCTTAATGCCCAGTTCCTCGGCGATCATGCGCCCGCCGGTCAGCACCGCGATGTCTTCGAGCATGGCCTTGCGGCGATCTCCGAAGCCCGGCGCCTTGACGGCCGCGACTTGCAGGGTTCCGCGGATCTTGTTGACGACCAAGGTGGCCAGGGCCTCGCCTTCGATGTCCTCGCTGATGATCACCAAGGGCCGGCTCTTCTGCACGACCTTTTCGAGCACGGGCAGCAGATCCTTCATGGAGCTGATCTTCTTTTCGTAGATCAGGATCAGCGGATTTTCGAGCACCGCCTCCATGGTGTCCGGGTTGGTCGTGAAGTACGGGCTCAGGTAGCCCTGGTCGAACTGCATGCCTTCGGTGGTTTCCACCGTGGTCTCGATGCCCTTGGCCTCTTCGACCGTGATCACGCCGTCCGCGCCGCCGACCTTATCGAAGGCGTCGGCGATCATGTTGCCGATCACGGTGTCGTTGTTGGCCGAGATCGAAGCCACCTGGGCGGTTTCGGTCTTGTTGCCGACCTTCTTGCTGTTCTTTTTGAGGTGCTCGACGACCGCTTCGACCGCTTTCTCGATGCCGCGTTTCACGGACATGGGGTTGGCGCCGGCCGTGACGTTGCGCAGGCCTTCGTTGTAGATCGCGCGCGCCAGGACCGTCGCGGTGGTCGTGCCGTCGCCGGCGATGTCGCTGGTCTTGCTGGCGACTTCCTTGACCAATTGGGCCCCCATGTTTTCAAAGGGGTCCTCCAGGTCGATCTCCTTGGCGATGGTCACGCCGTCGTTGATGATCGTCGGCGAGCCGTACTTTTTGTCGAGGACCACGTTGCGGCCCTTGGGGCCCATGGTCACGCTGACCGCGTCGGCCAGCTTGTTCACGCCGCGCTGGATCGCCCGGCGCGCGCTATCGTGGAAAATGATCTGTTTTGCCATTGCAGTTTTTCCTCCTTGGGCGGGGCGCTCCGCAAAGGCGCGCCCCGGCGTCGATGGTCTCAGATGGGCCGCTTACTTCTCGACGACCGCGAGGATGTCGCCTTCGTCGAGGACCAGCAGCTCGTCGCCGCCGACCTTGAACTCGCTGCCGCTGTACTTGGAGAAGAGAATCTTCTCGCCGACTTTCACGCCCGGCGCCACGCGGTTCCCGTTTTCCAGGAGCTTACCGGGCCCCACGGCGACCACTTCGGCCTGCTGGGGCTTTTCCTTGGCGTTGTCCGGGATGATGATTCCACCCTTGACCGTTTCCTCGGCCTCCAGGGGCTTGACCACGATCTTGTCGTTCAGGGGACGAAGTTTCATATCGCTTGTACCTCCGTTCTATGGTGGTTGCTTCCAAGCCCTCCGCCGTCCCCCAAAGCCCTTTGGAAAGGGATTTGGGGGGATCGGCCCGGGTCCTCAGTCCTTTTTCTTTTCGTCGACGACTTCGAAATCGGCGTCGACGGTCTTGCCGGAGCCCCCATTCTGCGCAGGACCGCCTTCGGGGGCGGAACCCTGCGCGGCCCCTTCGGGCGCCGCGTTCTTGTAAATCTCCGTCGAAACGGCGGCCATCTCTTCGGCGAGCGCTTCGGCCTTCTTTTTGAGGGCCTCGGCGTCCCCGTCCTTCGCGAGCTCTTCCTTGAGCGACGCGACGGAGTCTTCGAGCTGTTTGCGCTTGTCCGCGGGCACCTTGTCGCCCAGTTCTTTCAGGCTCTTTTCCACGGCGTGGACCAGGCCTTCCGCGTGGTTGCGCACGTCGACCGCCTCGCGCCGCTTGCGGTCCTCGGATTCGTGGACTTTGGCCTCCTGCACCATGCGGTCCACTTCGTCCTTGGACAAGCCTGAACTGGCGGTGATGGTGATCTTCTGTTCCTTGCCCGTCCCGAGGTCCTTGGCGCTGACCGATAGAATCCCGTTGGCGTCGATGTCAAAGGTGACCTCGATTTGCGGGCCCCCCCGCGGCGCGGGCGGGATGCCGTCCAGGTGGAAACGGCCGATGGTCTTGTTGTCCCCGGCCATGGGGCGTTCGCCCTGCAGGACGTGCACCTCGACCGAAGGCTGGCTGTCGCTGGCCGTGCTGAAAACCTGGCTCTTGCGGGTCGGAACGGTCGTGTTGCGCTCGATCAGCTTGGTGAAGACGCGCCCCTCGGTCTCGATGCCCAGGCTCAAGGGGGTGACGTCCAGCAGCAGCACGTCCTTGACTTCGCCTTTCAGCACGCCGGCCTGGATGGCGGCGCCCACGGCCACGACTTCGTCGGGGTTCACCCCTTGGTTGGGCTGTTTCCCGAAAAGTTCTTTGACCGCCTGGACGACGCTGGGCATGCGGGTCATGCCCCCGACCAGCACCACTTCGTCGATCTCGGAGGTGCTCAAACCCGCGTCCTTGAGGGCCTGCAGGCAGGGAGCCTTGGTGCGCTCCGTCAGGCCGGCCACCAGCTGTTCCAGCTTGGCGCGGCTCAGCGCCAGGTTCAGGTGCTTGGGTCCGCTCGCGTCCGCCGTGATGAAGGGCAGGTTCACGTCCGTCGACGTCGCGCTCGAAAGCTCGATCTTGGCCTTTTCCGCCGCCTCCTTGAGGCGCTGAAGGGCCATGCGGTCCTTGCGCAGGTCGATCCCGTCCGATTTCTGGAACTCCCCGGCGAGATAGTCCACCACGACCTGGTCGTAGTCGTCTCCGCCCAGATGCGTATCGCCGTTGGTCGCCCGAACCTCAAAGACGCCGTCCCCGATCTCCAGCACCGACACGTCGAAAGTGCCGCCGCCCAAGTCGTAGACCGCGATCTTCTCGTTCTTGCCTTTTTTGTCCAGACCGTAGGCCAGGGCCGCCGCGGTGGGTTCGTTGATGATGCGCAACACTTCCAGACCGGCGATGCGGCCCGCGTCCTTGGTGGCCTGACGCTGGCTGTCGTTGAAGTAGGCCGGAACAGTGATCACCGCTTGGCTGACCGTCTCGCCCAAGTAGGCTTCCGCATCGGCCTTAAGCTTCTGCAAGACCATCGCCGAAATTTCGGGCGGTGAATAGCGCTTATCGCGCACTTCGATGGCCGCGTCCCCGTTGTCGGCGGCGGCCACTTTAAAGGGCACGCGCCGAGTCTCTTCGGTCACCTCGTTGAAACGCCGACCGATGAAACGTTTCGCCGAAAAGACCGTATTTTCCGGATTGGTCACCGCCTGGCGCTTCGCCGCCTGGCCGACCAAACGGGATCCGTCTTTGGCAAAACCCACCACCGAAGGGGTGGTCCGATTGCCTTCTGCGTTATTGATGACCTTGGGTTCCCCGCCGTCGAGGACGGCCACACAGGAATTGGTGGTCCCCAAGTCGATTCCGATAATTTTTCCCACAGCATGCCTCGCTTTCTGTCCCAAAGGACGTTTCTACCAGGACTAATTGCAACAAGCATGCCACTCTTATTATAAATTATTTTGTTAAAATGGAATGTTTCGTTTTGGGATGAGAAGCATCCTTTTGACACAACTGCTCGTTTTCAGAACACTCATTCGTTTCAATTTGAAACAGAGGGTCCGCCGTAGGGGCACCCTGGTTCCCTCCAGGCCCTCGTTCCCTCGTCAGCTCCCGGACAAGGTCTTCTGGAAGGTGTAGATGCAGCGGTCCTCGTTGGTGGCGAGATCGAATAGCCCAATCCGATTGAACTGGCCCACCACGGGAAGGGCCCGATTGGAAAACAAGGCCACCGCCCGCGCCAAAGTTTCCTTGTCCAGGCCATAGGCGATGGTGCAATGGGGCACATAGCGGTACGGCCGGCAGGAGTCCTTCAATCCCACCACCATCGGATGGATCAGCTTGAAAACCGTGGAATGCAGGAGGAAAAAACGCGGGGACACGACCGGATTCAGGAAAAGAACCCCGTCGGCAGAACAATAGGTGCCCAGACTTTCGAAACGCAGTTCAAAGGGAGCCTGATCCCGGGCCAAACCGCGCAACAGATAAGCCAATTCCCCGGGATCGACATCGTCGAAGACCGCCAAGGCGACATGGGGGCGCCCGGCGCGCCGCGCCATCCGCTGGGACACGCCGGTTTCAGCCATTTTTTCCCAAATGGCGCGAATCAGGGTCTCGGTACGTTCGTCGAAATACAGTTGAAGTGCAAACGGCACGCTTTTCCCTCGTTTCGCCGGCTTCCGGAATTATTCCGGTTCCGGCCCGCAGTCCTGGACGCTCTCTCCGACGCTCCCCTGCGGCCCGCCGCCGAATACCCGTCGGTCCTCGGCCAAACGCGCCAAGGTCTCCCGAAACAGCCCTCGCAGTGCCCCCAAGTCCCCATCTTGGGCGGCCTGGTTCACGCGGACCGTCATTTCATGGCTCCACACCGCCGCCGGCCCGGCTGCGTCCGGATGGCACAAACGCGCCAACTTCCGGTGCAAACGGCGGACTTCGGCGTCCCAACCCGTTCCAGGAAGCTCCCCTCCGAACTGGGCTCCGCCGTCCCAGGTCCGCGGCGTCCCGTCGCCCGGCGCGACCGGACCCGCCGCGATCCCGTTCAAAGCCTGCTCCGCCTCACGGATGCGGACGCTGCCCGGCGGCAGCAATCTGCGGCGCAGTTGAAGCGCCAGTTCCAGGTGGGCCTTGCCGTTTTGGGGCCCCAAAGCGAGACCCCACGCCAGATGCAAATCCGCCAGAGCCGGGGACTCCCGCCCGTCGGCCCGTAACCAGCTCTCCACCGTGGAGAAAATTTCCGTCGCCCCCGGCCCCCGGCCCAAAGCCCATTCCGCTTGGGCGAGGGACACCGCGGTGGCCACCGCCTGGGCCAAGGCCCCTTCGTCGGCGGCCCCGCCCAAAGAGCGCAGACGTTCCAGGTAGACCAAAGCCCGCGGCGCCCCGGCGCGTTGCTGGCCCGTGGAGGCCATCTTGCGAAGCCAAGAGACGGCCGAAGGCAGCCGCCCCAGCTTTTCAGCGCTGGAAAGCGCGTGTTCGGTGTAGAGCCCCGCCGGAATCTCCTCCCCCGCCCGTTCAAACCAAAGCGCCGTTTCGGCGTAGCCTTCCCAGGCGGCCGCCCAGGCTCCCGGAAGATCCGCGGGCCCCCGCAGCAGTTCGGCGGCCTGGGCCAGCGTGGCGTTGGCCGCGGCCGCCTGCCCGGCGCCGATGCGTTTCAGGGCGAGCTTGAAGAGGAGCCCGGTGTAATCCCCCCAAAACACTTCGCTCTTTTTACCCCGGCCTTCGGCGATGCGGGCGAACAGGCCCGCGGCTTCCTCCAGGCGGCCTTGGGCCGAATAGAGATCCGCGAGCCCGCGGAGGGTGCGCGCCAGATACGCCGCGGGATGCGGAAGCACCGGAACCAAAGCCAGCGCGGCCGCATATTCGTCCTCGCTGGGCAGCTGCGCCCCTCGACGCATGTGCCCCTGCCATTGCTTCAAGCCGACCTGGACGGTCAACAGGGTCAAGCCGGCCCGGGGGTCGCCGCCATCGGCGAGCTCGTCAGGCCTCAATTCCGTATTCCTTCATCTTGCGCCAAAGCGTGGATCGGCTGATGCCCAGCTTGCGCGCGGCGATGCTTTGGTTGCCTTTTAAGCGCTCCAAAGTCGCCTGGATCAGGCGCCGTTCCATCTCCGCGAGGGTGACGTAGGCGTCCCCCGAATCCAACTTCGGCGCGCTCACCGTCGTCCCGGCCTCCTTCGGCTCCGGGCGCAACCAAGCTTCCCGGGGCACCTCCCAGGCGGGCGCGCTTTCCGCGGAAACCGGAATGCTTTCCAAGGCGGGCGGCAAGGCCAAGCGGGCGGTCAAATAGGGCGGAAGATCCCCCAGGCCGATTTCGGGGGTATCGGCCATGATCACCGCATGGTGCAGGATATTTTCAAGCTCGCGGATGTTGCCGGGATAAAAATAGCGTCGGAGCGCTTCCCAGGCTTCAGGCGTAAAACCGCGCACTTCTTTGCCCAGGTGTTGGGCGAAACGCGCCAGATTGGACTTGAGCAAAGCCTCCAAATCTTCGCCGCGGTCGCGTAAGGCGGGAAGCTGAAGATGCACGACGTTCAAGCGGAAAAACAGGTCTTCGCGAAAGTCCCCACGCGCGACCATCTCTTCCAGGGGGCGATTGGTGGCGGCGATGATGCGCACGTCGACAGGACGTTCCACGCCTTCACCCACCCTGCGGACGCTCCCGGTTTGCAGCACCCGAAGCAGCTTCACCTGCAGGGTCAGGCTCGTATCCCCAATTTCGTCCAAAAACAGCGTCCCGCCCTGGGCTTCCTCAAAAAGGCCCCGCCGATCCGCATCGGCGCCGGTGAAAGCGCCTTTTCGATGCCCGAATAATTCGCTTTCCTGGAGGGTTTCCGGGATGGCCCCGGCGTTCACGGCCACAAAGGGGCCTTGGGAACGCCGCGAGGCCCGATGAATGACGCGCGCCACCAGCTCTTTTCCGGTCCCGGTCTCACCCGTGATCAGCACCGGGGAGTCGGTCGGCGCCACCTTTTGCACGAGATGCAGCACCCGCTTGAAACTGGGGGACTGCCCGAGCAAATTCCAGCCTTGGACACCGGCGGGTGCCAAAGTAAGTCCGGTCTTCGAAAGGATCTCGGGTTCCACGGATTCAGTGTTCCATTTTGAAACCATGCCCGATCTTACCCTCCTCAGGAGCCCTGGGCAAGTCCAAGGCCTTCCGGAGGCCGCCACAAGGCGGCGAAGTCGGCGCGCAGCATTTCCCAATCCGTGCGCACCACCCGCACCCACAACTTGTCCCCGATCGTGATCTTGCGTTTGGTGCGGCTCCCGACCAAGCGGTAGTTGGGGGCGTCAAAATCGTAATAGTCGTCGTCCAAGCTGCCCAAGGGGACCATGCCTTCGGCCGGGAAATCGTCGATTTCGCAGAAAAATCCGAACTGGGCGACCGAAGTGACCGTGGCCGCGAATACCTGTCCGATGCGAGCTTCCAGATAACGCACCTGCTTGGCTTTGACGCATTCCCTCTCGCAGGTCTCGGCTTTGCGTTCCATCTCGGAACAATGCTCCCCGGACCCGACCAAATCCCCGGACAGGGCTTTCGCCCTTTCCGGTCCCTGCCCTTCCAGGCGCGCTTTGAGCATGCGGTGCACCACCAAATCCGGATAGCGCCGGATGGGGGAAGTGAAATGGCAATAGTCCTCCAGCGCCAACCCGAAATGCATCTCATGGACGGGGGTGTAGCGCGCCAATTTCAGGCTCCGCAACAGCAGCGTCTGGATCAGCTTAGAGTCCGGCCGCCCTTCGGCGCGCTTGAGCAGCCTTTGCAAGTCCTTGGGAGTGGCGTTGCCGCCCTTGGGCGCCCCCAATTTAAGGGTCCCCAAAAAGGCGAGCGTCTCATCCAGCTTGTTTTGGTCCGGCTCCTCGTGCACCCGATATAAAAGGGGGAAGCCGCGTCGGCGAAGGTCCTGGGCCACGGCTTCGTTGGCCGCAAGCATGAACTCCTCGATCAACTGATGGGTGAATAGGCGCGTGCGCCGAGTCAATTCCAGGGGCAGCCCTTTATCGTCCAGGCGGACCTTGGTCTCCGGAAAGTCGAAATCCAAGGCGCCCCTCCCCTCCCGAAGAGCGCGGCGCCGCTCCGCCACCGAACGCATATCCTTGAGCATCGTGCCCAGGAGGGCCTCCTCTTCGGCGTTCAAGCCGCCTTTGCCCGCGAACCAGGCCTCGATCTCCTCGTAGGTGCAACGACGCGCCGAACGGATGACGGTCTGGGCGAAATCCGTGCCCACCACCCGCCCGTCGGCATCCAGTTCCATGAAGGCGCTCAAGGTCAGACGGTCGACCTTGGGGTTAAGGGAGCACAGGCCGTTGCTCAAGGCCTCGGGCAGCATGGGCAAAACCCGATCGGGCAGGTACACGCTGGTGGCCCGTTGGTAGGCTTCCCGATCCAAGGCCGTCCCGGGGCGCACGTAATGGGAAACGTCGGCGATATGCACGCCCAAACGCCATCCTTTTCCCGCGCGCTCCAGGGAAACCGCGTCGTCGAAATCCTTGGCGTCGGCGCCGTCGATCGTGATGACGGGAATGGAGCGCAAGTCCCGCCTGCCCTGCAGGGCTTCGGCGGCGACTTCCGGCGGAAACGAGGACGCTTCCTTGAGGGTGTCTTCGTCAAACTCCTCTTTGAGCGCGGCCTTCTTGATCAGGATCAGCGAATCCAGTTGGGGCGTATCGTCGCCGCCGAGACGGCTGAGGAAACGGGCAGCCTCGGGTTCCCGCCCGTCCAAATCCAGGCCCGGGGCCGACACCACAATCCAATCGCCGTCCTTCGCCGCCGAAGGCGCCCCCCCCGAGACTTCCAATTCCAGTTCCAACTCGCCCAGACGCACGTCGCAAAAAACGCCGCCTTCCCGCCGGAGCCGCCCCACCCACTGGCTTCGCCCGCGGCGAAGCACCCTCAGCACCTCGGCTCCGGGTTTGCGCTGGGGCGCCTCGTCGGCTTTCCGGCCCTTCGCCCCTTTGCCGGGCCGTGGGCCCTTGGGAAAGGCGTCCTGGGGACGCGCCTTCAGGGGCGCGATTTCCACTTCGTCCCCGGGCAGGGCCCACCCGCGGAAGCGGTCCGGGACGAAATATTCCCTGCCGTCGCCGGTTTTCACGAAGCCCAGGCCGGATTTGGACATGCTGAAAACGCCCTTCGCCCCGCCTTGCGCCGCTTGGGCCGCCTGCGCGGCCGCCTTGGCGTAGGCCGCGGCGCGATAACGATGCCGGGCGTTTTTGACGGCCTTGCCTTCCGCGACAAGCTCCTCCAAGTCCGCAAGGGCCTTGGCCGCAGCCTTTTTGGGGAGCTCCAGAGCCTTGAGCAGCTCGCCTTGGCTCAAACCGTCGGAATCGGCGGCGAGAAGGGCGAGTATTTCCTTTTTCAGGCTCATGATTCGACGTCCTCAGCGACTTCCAGGATTTCCTCGAGTGTGGTGATCCCCTTGCGGACCTTTTCCACCCCATCCTGGAACATGGATTTCATCCCGTTCTCAACGGCCAATTTCTGGATTTCAGCGGATCCCGCCCGGGTCACGATCTTCGCGCGCACCGCGTCGTCCACGACCAGCATCTCGCTGACGACGGAACGCCCGCGATAGCCGGTGTTAAAGCAATACCGGCACCCTTTGCCGTGGAACACCTTCATTTCCTCCGCCTTGCGCGAGCCGCCCGGCGCGTTCAAGCGCGCCAACAGTTCGGGCGCGACCAGGTGTTCCTCTTTGCAATGCTGGCAGATCACCCGGACCAGACGCTGCGAGATGGCGCAGCGCAGCGCGCTGGCCACCAAATACGGTTCCGCACCCATTTCAACCAGGCGGGCGACCGCCGAAGCGGCGTCGTTGGTGTGGAGCGTGGCGAACACCAAGTGCCCGGTGAGCGCCGCCCGGATGGCGATCTCGGTGGTCTCCAGATCGCGGATTTCGCCGATAAGGATGACGTCCGGATCCTGGCGCAGGATGCTCCTGAGGGCGGCCGCGAACGTCAGCCCGATATCCGCATGGGTCTGGATTTGCGTCAAACCTTCGATCTTGTATTCGACGGGGTCCTCGACGGTGGTGATGTTTTTTTCCCCGGTGTTGAGGATGTTCAAGGCGGCGTAAAGGGTCGTGGTCTTGCCGCTGCCGGTCGGCCCGACGATCAGGATGATCCCGTGCGGACGCCGGATCTGCTGCTTGATGCCTTTGAGCTGGTCGTCGCTGAAGCCCAGGTGGTCCAAGCCCAGCAGAATCCCGCTCTTGTCCAGGACGCGCAGGACCACCTTTTCGCCGAAAATTGTCGGGGTCACCGCCACCCGGAAATCGATCTCCCGCCCTTCCAGGACGATCTGGAAGGCGCCATCCTGGGGCATGCGCCGTTCGGCGATATCCAATTTGGCCATGATCTTGATGCGCGACACCACCGCGGGGGCGTCGGCCATGCTCAGGGCCTGCTCCTCCTGAAGCAGGCCGTCGACCCGATACTTCACTTTCAGGTTCTGTTTTTCCGGAATCAGGTGGATATCCGAAGCCCGCTTCAACAGGGCGCCAATAATGAGCAGGTTCACGGCCCGGATGATCGGGGCCTGATCGGTCACGGATTCCAGGCTCTGGATGTTCAAACCGAACTGTTGGGTGAGCTCCTTGCCGGTGTCGCGCACGGACTTCAACAGGTGTTCGACGACCGCGACCTTGTAATGGTCGTGGTACTCGGCCAACTTCTTGATGATGGCCCCCCGCGCGCCCAGATGCGCCACGACCATGAGCCGGTTGCTCCGCTCGATGATGTCGATGGTGGACGCGTCGTTGGGGTCCTGCATGGCGCAAAACAGCTGCTGCCCGCGCTGTTCAAAGGCGATCACGCCCCGGGCCATGCCCAATTCCTCGGGGACCTGCATGACCACGGACGGTTCCGGGGAGAGCGCTTCGACGTCCACAAACGGGATATTCAGGACCTCGGCAGCGGCCGCCAGCAGTTCGTCCTCCTTGAGATAACCCAAATTGATCAAAAGGGTCTGGAGGCTCGCCGGCTGGCGGCTGGCGGCTTGGGCGAGCTTGGCCTCGGCGAGATGCTCCGCCGTGACCAAAGGGTGCCTTTCCAGGATCCGTTCCATATTCCGGTCGGAAATCTGCAAGCTTACCTCTGACAGGACACGGAAAACGCCCCGCTGCGGGCCGGCTCCGTGGTTCCGATGAATGGGTTCCCCGGCCTCCCGGCCGGACGGCGCTAACGCCTTTTAAAGGCCGGAGCCGTCGGAGGAATCCCAACGGCAATGGCACAGGGCCCAAGGCCCGCCCACGGGGATCGCCCGGGGTCGGCAATGGGCCGCGAATCGCGGATCCCCCCAAATCCTGGCATCCAAAATGCTGTGCGTCCACGCTTCGTAGCCGGGCTGAACGGGCGGTATCATCAAAACCCAGTCCGGTCGACGCCGTCCCAGCGACACGTCCAGGTCGCATTTATTGTGGGCCGTGCCGCCCAGGGTCGGATCCGGCGGCAGGCGGGCGATGATCGGATCGCATTTCCCGAGCAGGTCGACGCCCCGCACATCGGAAAAATAGAAAAAGGAGCCCGCCCAAGCCGCGGCCACCGTCTCCCCAGGCGCCACCTTTGACCCGAGTTCTTCGGCGATCTCCACCCGATCCCTTCCGTAAGCGTACCCTTGCTTCATCAAATCGGGAAAATCCCAGAGCGCCTCATAGGAGAAAAGCGCCGCACAGGCGACGATCCAGGCGCCCCGCCTGGGAAACATAGCGCTGGATGCCGCCGCCGCCAAGGCCCAAATCAGGGGCCACGCGGGAGCCAAGTACCGCGTCCCGGGATAAAAATCGCCCGCCGTTGTCACGCCATACGCCAGCAAGAGCGCCAACACCAGCGCCCAGGGACGCGTGCGCCGAAACAGCAGCGCCGAGACGGCCAGGATCATGGCCAAGCGTTGCTCCCAATCCAAGCGCAAGACATACTGCCAGCCGGCCGTATAACGTCCCGGCCAATATCCCGCTTTCAGCAGCACCGTGTTGGGAACCCAGGCTCCATAGTAGCTTAATCGAAAAAACTGCCAAGCCAGGACGGGTCCCAACGTCACCGCGGCGTCCCAAAGCCTCCCGCGTCGGCTCGGTAAAGTCCAGCTCCAGGCGAGAACCAACCCGACGGGCAAAAGGGCGTCGAAACGCAACAAAGCCGTCCATCCAGCGAGCACCGGTACCCAAGCGGGGGGCGCTTCCCCGCGGTTCCGGGAGTCGGCCAAGGCGGCAAAAAGCGCGGCGCAGGCGCAGGCAAACGCCACACTTTCCATGCCCGAGGAGGCTGCCCAGGTCCACTCCCAGGAAAGGCCGAAGCCGGCCGCGGCGAAGGCCGCAGCCAAAGGCGCGGCCCCTAGGGAGCGGGCCAGGCGGGCGACCGCAAAGATGGCCGCCACCCCCAGCCCAAGATTGATCAAATGCATCGGCAACGCCGCCAGCGCCCGGGGAACCCCGGTCGCCATCACCCCGGCCATCACCAGGGTCCACAACGGATTGCTGAACCCTTCCACCCTTTCGCCGGGCGTCCACACCAGCCCGTCCCCCTGGACCAGGTGCTTGGCGTATTGCATCGACACCATGGGATCGTCTTCCAGCCAGGCGTGCCAGGTTCCGTGGATCACTCCGACATGCTGGCTCAGGCCCAGGGCCGCAACGGCCAGGAACGCCCCGGACGTCCACACCAGCCAGAAGCCCGGACGGGCCCACCAGCGGAAGACCCCTGTGCGCAACGCCGCGCCCACCAGGACCGCCGCCAACCCGAGCGTCACCCATTCCCCGGAGGCGGGCGCCCGCCTCCAAAAAGCCCCTTCGCTCCAGGCCTGCTGAAGCGTCCCCTGGGCCACCAACAGGGCCAGGCCGTAGAGCAGAAAGGCGGCGGAAGCGGCTTCGAGGCGTTCCCGTCGATTGGATAAATTTTCCAGGGTGGAATCCTCCTGCTTGACAAATTAGGCGCTCTTGGGCATTATCCTGCCTCGCGCGCGCGTGGCGAAATTGGCAGACGCGCTAGATTCAGGGTCTAGTGGCCGCAAGGTCGTGGGGGTTCAAGTCCCTCCGCGCGCAAATCTTCTAACCCCGGCCGAACGGCCGGGGTTTTTATTTTAGGGCTCCCCATGCCGGACGTTTCCCGGGACGACGCCACCCCTCTCGAAAAAGGGCTGCTGCTGGCGGCCTTGCTATTCTATGCCATCGGCCTGCCCTTAAGCGCCAGTTTTTTCCGGACAGGCTTCGCGACCTTCGACGAACAAGGGCAGTTGGACCAAATTCAAGCCTGGCGGGAAGGGGCGCCCCTTTTGGTCAGTTTCGGTTGGAGCAGTCTCCACCGCCTGCTCAACATCGGTCTGGTCTCCCTCGGCGGGCCCAAACTGTTCCTGTTGAGAGTTCCGTCGATGGCGGCCCTGTTCGCCCAGGCGGCCCTTCTATTCGCCTGGCTTCGCGGACGCTTCGGCGAGCGCGTCGCGCTTTGGGCCGTATTGGCCGACCTGGTGTGCACCGCGACTTTCGCCCAGGGCTTCGCCATGCTATCGGTGAGCCTCCAACCGGCCCTGTTTCTCGTCCATCTCCTGGCGGCCGACCGCGTACGCCGTCCTTGGCAAGCCTTCCTTTGGGGGGCCTGCGCGCTAGGGATGACCCTCGACTACGAAGGTTGGGTTCCGCTTCTGCTGTTCCTCCTGCCGTACGCCGCCTGGCGCTGGCGCTCCAATGGGGCCGTGTTGGCGGGAGGGGCGCTGGGTATCGTCTCGGGGGCAGCCGGGGTCCTCCTTTTAAGCCCGGATTTACTCCACCATCTGGCGTCCCGGCGCTCGACTTCAGCTTCCGGACCCAGCCCGCTGGGCCTGGTGGGCCGTAATCTCCTGGGCCTGCTCTCCCCGGATCCGCGCTTGGTGTTTTCGGCGGCGCCCTTCGAACCCTGGCCCGCCCCTTGGACCTGGCCCCTGATCCTGCTCGGCGCCCTTCCGGCCCTGCGCAAAGTACCCTGGCTCCTAGGGGCGCTCGCGGCCGCCTCCGTCAGTCTGACATTGGCGCTGACTTCCAAGGAACCCCATCGCCTTTCGGTCGCGCTGCTGGTCCTTTCCGCCTTCGCGGGTGTCGGCGCCGCCCGGCTTTGCCGCTTGCGTTGGGGCCTGGCAGCCTGCTTGACGCTTCTGCTGCTGGGCGCTTCCGCGGAAACACGGGCCTATCTCCAGACCCCCCCTGAGCTCATGGCCAGGACCTACGGCGATTCAAAGTGCCTTCAGCAGGCCTGCCGCTGGCTGAAGGCAAACGAGCCGACGGGAGGCTGGGAAATCCTCTGCGGGTTAGCCCATGAACCCGACGGGGATTTCCGGTTTTTGCTGTCCGAATCCGAGATAAGGGACGCTGGAAAGACTCCGGTCGCCCTGGTGCCCTTTGATTACGCTCCTGCCCTGCACGCGCTGCGCACGATCCCCGCCGTGGGGGCGCCCCGCGAGTGGCCCTACGGATGCGCGCGCCCGGATCTTGTCTTCGGCGATCGGCTAAGCGGATACCGTCTCGTTTTTCCGGACCAAAAAACCGCGTTCCGGCTTCGACGCATCCGCGACGAGCTCTCCCCCCTGCACCGGAACCAGACCCGCCGGTCCACGCTCGACCTTTCCGCCGATGCCGCCGCCTGGCTCCAGTCCGGCGCCCACGCCGATCCTTGGGCGCGCACGGTCGCCTGGGAAATCTGGTTGCACACCAGCCTGCTTTCCCAAAACGTCGACGCCCGCGCGCTGCCGCAACTGCTCCGCGAACGTCTCGTCTGCGCCTGGGCGCCGGATATCCTTTCGATGGAACTCCGTACCGTCTCCCCGGAGCTTTCCAAAGCCTTCCACGCCAAGGCGGATCAGATCGATCCGGCCCGACGCGATTTGGACGAGTCGGACCGCCTTAAACGCTATTAGACCCCGCCCCAAGCTTCAGACTTGCTCCAGGGGCTGGGTCCAACGGCCCGCGCCTTTGATCAGTTCGACGAGCCGCGTTTCCGCCTCAGCCATGGGGATGCCCCGGACGACGCATTCTTTGCCCACATACAGGTTGATCATCCCCGGCGCCCCGCCGACATAGCCGAAATCCGCGTCCGCCATTTCACCAGGGCCGTTCACGATGCAGCCCATGATGGCGATCTTCACGCCCACCAGATGCCCTGTCCGGCGTTTAATCGCCGCGGTGACCTCCTGGAGGTCGAACAGAGTACGCCCACAGCTCGGGCAGCTGATGAATTCCGTGCGCGAAATGCGCGCGCCCGTGGATTGGAGCACGGTATAGGCCAGGCCGATCGCGTCCACCTTTGATCCGGCCTCCAGGGCGAGGGCGTCCCCCACCCCGTCCAGCAATCCCGCCCCAAAAAGCGTCGAAGCAGAAAGCGCCGCTTCCTCGGCGGTTTCATCGGTTTTTAGCCACAACACCACGGGCGCGTCGACGAATCCCCCGGCCAGCGAAGCGACCAAAGCCCGATAGAGCCGGAGCGAATCCCCCGCGTTCCCGCCCCGGATCGCGAGGGCGGGTTTGAGCCCCGCCCGCGCGCAGGCGTCCAAAACCTCCCCCAGGAGGGGACGCGTCGCTTCCCAAGACGAGTCCGGCAGTTCCACCAGGAGTCCGGCTCCCGAACGGCCCACCGCGGCGACCGCCCCGGCAAGCTGCCCGCCCTTCCCCGGCTCCGCCTCCAGGCAGATCCAATCCGCGCCCAGGCCCGAAATGACGGATGCGTCCCCCACCCGGACCCGGGCGGCCGAAGCGGCCTTGAGGGTTTTGGCGCCTTCCGCAAAGAGGCGGAAGCCCTCGACGTCCTTCTGGGTGGAGACGTCCGCAAAAAGGATTTCCGGACGCACCAGACCCTCGTTGGGTCCCCGCCGATAGCCGCGCAGCCATCCGAGATTCTCCAGGCCCGCGGAAGCGGCGAAAGGCAGGCGCGTCCACACCCGCACCGGACGTCCTCCGCCGAGCCCGAGACCCTCCGCACGGATCACCGCGGTTTCGCGCCTGCGGTAAGCGTCCGTGGGATGCGCCGCGATCCAATCGGCGGCGCCGTCCTCATGCCCCGGGGATTCGACCCTCCCGGAATAGCGGCGCGCGATGCGGTAACCCACGGGCATTTCGTTTTCGGGCTCCTCGGTCAAGGAGACCCTCAGCGTGTCCCCCAGACCGTCCTCCAACAACGTGGCGATCCCCGCCATGCTCTTGACCCGCCCGTCCTCCCCGTCCCCCGCCTCGGTCACCCCCAGATGCAGGGGGTAGTCCATGCCTTCACGGTCCATCGCCTCCACCAAACTGCGATAGGCCTGGACCATGACCTTCGGGTTGCTGGATTTCATCGACAGGACGATCTCGTGGTAATCCAAGCTCCGGGCGATGCGCAAAAATTCCAGCGCCGACTCCACCATGCCCCGGGGCGAGTCGCCGAATCGGTTCATGATCCGGTCGCTCAAGGACCCGTGATTGGTGCCGATACGCATGGCGCGTTTTAGCTCTTTGCAGCGCTGCACCAGCGGCGTGAAGCGCTCCCGGATGCGTTCCAGTTCGTCGGCGTACTCGGCGTCCCCGTAATCCTTGACCGCGAAGCGCTTGACGTCGGCGAAGTTCCCCGGATTGATGCGCACCTTCTCGACATGCAGGGCCGCGACCATGGCGGCTTCGGGCATGAAATGGATGTCGGCCACCAGCGGAACGCGGCACCCGCGGGCCCACAAGCCCTCCCGGATGGCCTTGAGATTGGCGGCGTGCTTCGGGGTCTGGGCCGTGATGCGGACCAGGCGACAACCTGCGGCGACCATCCTGAGGCTCTGTTCCACGGTCGCCGCGGTGTCGAGGGTATCCGTGGTGCACATGCTTTGCACGAGGATCGGATGGTCTCCGCCGATCCATTCCTCCCCCACCTTCACCGCACGCGTGGGCCGGCGCCGATACCCGAACGGATTGGGGGCGTACCACTGGCCAGTGTTCTGCATTGGAGGTGCCTTCCCTTCTCCCCTCGCGGGGCGCTATTTCCCGGACCGATCCCTGGCGTTGAGCGCGAGCGCCAGGCGCACGAGCTGTTCCTCGCCGACGCCCAGTTGGGCCATGCCTTCGTAATGGGCCGCGATGGCCTTCTGGGCGTGGCCGCTTTCGATCATGCGCGCGCGGTCCTCTTTGACGGCGTCCAAAAGGCGCGCGACCAGGGCGTCGTCCACCCGGACGCCCTGGGATTCCAATTCGGCGGAATGGGCCTTCAGCACTTCCTCCACCGCCCCGGCCCCGCTGTGTTTCCCGAAGACGAAGCGGTGGGTGCCGCCCACCTCCTCTTCGCGGATGAACTGGTAGATCGCGGGATGGATAAGGATTCCCGCGGTATGGATGCCGCTCTCGTGGGTGAAAACCCCTTCGCCGATGATGGGCTCGTGCTGCATGATGGGCACGCCGCTGGCGTTCTCCACCGCCCGCCGCAGTTCGGTCAGGCGGTCGTAACGGAACCGCGGCAAGGTCACTCCGTAAAGTTCCTTCAGCACCATCACGAACTGGTGGATGCCCGTGTTCCCGGCGCGCTCACCGATGGAATTCGCGGTCAGGCTGGGATGCGTGGCGCCATGCATCACCGCGCGCACCGTGTTGATGGCGCCCAAACCGAAGTCGTTGTGGAAATGGGCGGTCAATTGGCAGGCGCCCTCGCGGACTTTCAACGCCTCCACGATGGGCGGAAAGTAATGATCCACGCCCTCGGGGGTGAAAACGCCGCAAGTGTCGCTGAAGCAAAAGCGCGTCCCTCCGGCGGCGACGCAGGCTTTGGCCCAGGCGATCCCGTATTCAAGATCACCCCGGCTGGCGTCCTCGGCGGCGAACTCGACCCGGGTCAGCCCTTTGGAACGGGCGTAGAAAATGGATTGGGTGATCAAGCGGATGTTCGCTTCGCGGTAGAAGTCGACCGGCGTTTCCAGCCACTCGGATTCCGGGCGACCCTCCGACTTTAGCAAGGTGCGCCCAAGCTTGTATTTAAGGTGCAGATCCGACATGGTGCTGAGGATCAGGACGCTGACCTGGGAAGGCTTCCCTCCGGCAGCGGCCACGCACTCCAAAACGCAATCGATATCCGCCCGATTGGATCGGCACATGGCCAATATATCGACCGTGGCGGGGATGCGGCCTTCGAGTTGGGCCTTGAGGATGTCCGTCAGGGCCTGCCGGTCGGCGGCGCTGCTGATCGGAAAAGCGACGTCCATGACGTCCACGCCCATACCGGCGAGCAGGCCGCACAGTTCCAGCTTTTGACGCGGGGAAAACGCGACGCCGGGCATCTGTTCCCCGTCGCGCAGGGTGTCGTCGTAGAGGAATATCTTGGAAGGATCCGGGAATGTCAGCCCCTTGGTGAAAGTCTGGGGCCGATGGATCAGGGCGTCCAAAGGTTCTTTTAACTCGACCATCGTATCTCCTGAAGCGCGCGCTCCGCGAAGGGTAGGCGCGCCATCTTAGGGTTCCAAGCCTCCGGCTGTCCAGACGGCCGATCCGTTTACGCTGCTGTTTTCCCCCTGCGCAGGAACGCGAAACGCGCGGGAATGAGTTCGCCGAGGCCCATCCATTCCGCCAAGCCTATGTAGGCGGCGATTCCCAGGGCCATCAGTCCAAGCACCTCGAAGGCGAGGCGCGCCTTGCCGCGGGTACCCTCATCCCAGGCTGGCGCCAAACGCCCGAGTTCCCAACCCGCCAGCACCAGCACGGTCGCCATGGCGATCGTGCACAGGCCCATCTTAGCCACCTGCACAAGATCCTCTTTCATCCATAAGCGCCCGGTCCGTCTGGTGATGAGCACTTGCAGCGTGACGGCCTGGATGCAGCTGACCACCGATGTCGTCGCCGCCAGGCCGAGGTACCCGAAAGGCTTCCAGAGCAGCAGATTCAGCACGATATTCACGCCCACCATGCACATGGACACCTTGACCGGCGTGGAAGGGGTGTCCAGCGCATAAAACGCCGGCACAAGCACCTTGCTCCAGCTCTGAAACACCACTCCCGAGGTGTAGGCGATGCTGGCCAAGGCCGCCGCATGGGCAGCCGCAAGGTCGAACTTACCGCTCTTGAACAGCAGGACGTGGATCGGCACGGACAGGCAGATCAAACCCGCCAAAGCCGGCAAATCCGTGAACATGGTCAACCTCAACCCGTAGGCCAGAGTCCTCCGATAGGCGGCCTTGTCTCCGGCGGCGTGGGCCGCCGCCAAGTCCGGAAGCACCGCCGCGGAGATGGCGACCCCGAAAATCCCCAAGGGCAGTTGCATCACCCTTTGCCCGTAATAGAGATACGTGACGGACCCCGCGACCAGTTGGGACGCCAGGATGGTGTTCACAAGCATGTTTATTTGGGCGGTCGACTGGCCGATCATCGCCGGCACCATCGTGCTGAACACTTTCTTGACGCCTGGGTCTTTAAACGGCCAGGAAAGTTTCCACCGAAAGCCCTCTTTATGGGCAAAGGGCACCTGGATCAGCCACTGCACTGACCCGCCCACCAGCGCTCCCGCCGCCCAGCCGACGATCTCCTGCTCGGGTCGATGCCCCAAACGAGGGCAGACCACCAGGCCAAAAAAGATTTGCACCAGATTCATGGCCGCCGGCGCCAGCGCCGGCATAAAAAAAACTTTTTTGGCGTTCAACATCCCCATGAACAGGGCGGCCATGCCCATGCAATAAATGAACGGAAACACGATGCGCGTCAACTTGAGCGCCAGGGCGAATTGGTGCGGATTGTGGACAAAGCCCGGGGCCGCCAAGGTCAGAATCCAACGCGAGCCCGCCAGGCCGACGAGCACCAATGCCGCGAGCAGCATGCCCATGGCGCTGACCATGAGCGAGGCGAGCCGCCAGGCTTCGTCGTCCCCGCCGTGATGCCGGGCGCGCGCCAAGGCGGGAACGAAAGCCGACGAAAGCGCGCCCTCCGCGACCAGATCCCGAAGGAAATTTGGAATCCTGAAGGCCACAAAAAACGCGTCCGAAACGCCGGTCGCGCCGAAAAGATGGGCATTGACCGCGTCCCGGGCGAAGCCGAGAAGCCTTGAGACGAGCGTCGCCGCGCTCATGACCGTCGCGGACCGCCTGATTTCTTTTTTATTCTCCAAGCCTGCTCCCGGCCTTTTTGAAGAATGGATCGAAATGGATTGTGACAAATTGGAACGAAAGTCACTTCCCGTTCCAATTTGCGTCTAAAATCCCGGATAGATAAGCACGGCATTCTACCCGAAGGAGGTGAAAGAAATGTTCAAAAAAGAAAAAGGCTTCACCCTGGTGGAGCTGATGATCGTCGTAGCCATCATCGGCGTGCTCGCCGCGGTGGCCATCCCCAAATTCGCGCAGATGTTGGAAAAATCGCGTGAAGGCGCCACCAAGGGCAACCTGGGCGCCATTAAATCTGCGGTTTCCAACTATTACGCGGACCAGCAGGGGAACTACCCCCAGACCCTGGACACCCTGACGTGGAGCACGAGCATCAATGGCATCGTGACCACTTACCCGGCGTTCGTCCCCCAATACCTGGATCAAGTCGCCCCGGTAAAGGTGACTTTCCAGAGCACCTTCGCCAGCACCACCCAACAGGGCTACTACGGCGCCGGTCCGGGCGTGGGCAATGGTGCGAACTCGGTGACCACGGGAACTTGGGCTTCCCCGGCATTCCCCACGAACTCCACTGGTCTGGGCTGGAAATACGACAACAGCAACCAAGGCGGTTCGGTGTGGGTCAATAGCGAGCTGTTCGACATGTCGGACAACTCCTACACCACGTTCGGCTACCAATAATCGCTCCCCCGAGGCTAAGCCGCCAAAAGGGCCACCCCCTTTGTGTCAGCCTGAATGAGACAGTGACCTACTCCTTAATTAGTGTATAAAGGGCGTAGGAGGTAAGCGTGATCAACCAAGGAAAACCAGGGGATAACTCGACCGAGGCGGGGGACTCGGAGCG